>Ga0208373_1000038_pt1 | contig 285911 bp, 262 predicted proteins | sample RifOxyC2_FD_184036 | JGI IMG/M metagenome (GOLD analysis project Ga0208373, IMG submission 184036) | Soil microbial communities from Rifle, Colorado - Rifle Oxygen_injection C2 (SPAdes) | ecosystem: Environmental > Terrestrial > Deep subsurface > Rock core/Sediment | place: Rifle, Colorado...
AACACTACCGCCATCAGCATTAATTACGGCTCGCCCAGTATTACCAATAATACGATCACGGGCGGGAATACCGGTTTAAGTATTAGCGGCGCTCAAAATCCGGTCATTACCGATAACGCCATCAACACCAACGATTGGCCCGTAAAAACAGACGTCAATTCCGGTTCAATCAACCTAGACACCAATACTTTCGCCGGACCAAAGAAAGGTATTTACGTAAACTACGGGAATATCACAGCCGACACAACTTGGACCAATACAGTTTATCCCTATGTCATTACTGGCATTTACCCCCATAATTATGCCGGCAGTGTCGCTATAAATAGCGGCGCTACTTTTACTTTAAACCCTGGCACAATACTAAAATTTGAACCAGGCGGCAATATCGCGGTCGGCCGCAAGCATTCAGCCGGCATAACGGACGACATCGGTACTCTTATCGCTGAGGGTACCGAACAAAACAAAATAGTTTTTACCTCTCTCTATGACGATCTGTACGGCGGCGACACGATGAGCGACGGAAGCATTACCACTCCGACCACCCCCGGACAAACCAGCCAAGACTATCTCTATTTTTCCGCCCTGAGCCGGAATAGCGTAGTAGATCACGCGGTCATCCGTTATCGCAACCGTCTTTACGCTTTTACTCCCTCCCTCATCATCAAAAACACTCTTTTTGAAAAGAACAACGTCGGTGCCACAGTCATCTCCGCCAGTCCGGTATTTATCGGCAACGCTTTTAAAAACAATACCTATGGCCTGACGGCTACCCAGGGCAACCCGATCATATTTTTTAACGAGTTCCATAATAACGCCATCCAGAATATCTATATTGACCCCTCGGCCCATCCGATTCTTTCTTCGCCGGATCCTTACAAATATACTTACGACAATAATACTCATCGCAGTAAACTCGGGAATTACTGGAGCGGTTATACCGACGCGGACGCGGACAACGACGGAATAGGGGATACGGCTTACGTCGTAGCGAACGGGCAGGATGATTATCCGCTCATGGTGGGGATAAATAGTTATACAGAGATTTCAACTTCAACAAGGAATCCGGTGATTATTGTGCCGGGGGTAATTGCCAGTTATCTGAGGAACAGGGATGCCAATAAAGAGGTCTGGCCGAATTTTTTAGAAATGTTTACGTCTAATAATGATGAATATTTAGATGAGTTGATTTTGCCTGTTTCTGGCGCGCCGTATGAATTAAATATTGAACCTTATGATATTTTTAGAAAAGTAAGTGATTATGATTTTTTTCAAGGCTTAATAACGGAACTGGAAAATAACGGTTATGAAGAGGAAAATGATTTGTTCGTTTTCCCGTATGACTGGCGTCTTGATATTGATTATTTATCCGGCCACGGCGCGGCCGATAATCCTGATACCCTATCTAATAAAATACAATATGTTTTAGAGCAGACACACGCATCAAAAGTCGATATTATCGCGCACAGCATGGGCGGTTTGATAGCTAAAAGATATGTGCAGGTTTTTGGTGCTTCGTTGGTTGATAAATTTATTGATATAGCTACCCCGCATTTAGGTTCGCCTAAAACTTTCAAGATTCTTGCTTGTGGAGATGATTTGGATATGAAAAAATTGACATTCGGTTTAAATACCGAGAGAGTCATGACTATTTCGCAAAATTTTCCCTCTATCTATCAAATCCTTCCCAGTGCTTTGTACTTTGACCCGTTAGACGTGGATTATAACGCTTACATAGCGGATATTCATGATATAGATAATAATGGCATTAAGGGAAATTTGGATTACGGCCAGTCCTTAGCTTTAATGGTTAATAAGGGAAGAAATTATGATTTATTGATTTCTAACGAAACGCTTCATGGCGCCATAGATAATTACTCGCCACAAACCGAAGGAGTGCCTACGTACAATATTGTCGGCTGCGGACAAGCCACACTTGGCAAGATTCTTGTTTTAAACAAAGAAAAATCCGGCCGCTATTCGTATGGGTTAAAATATATTGAAGGCGATAGCACCGTCCCGCTGAAAAGCGCCGAATATTTAATATCCAAGAAAGTTTATTATGTTAACAACACGGAGCATGCTTATCTTTCCAGCGCTAACGGTGTCAGGCAATTGGTGGCTTCTATCTTGAAAGGAGAACAGGACGACTTTGATTTAGCGGCTTATACGAATCTGAATGATAATAAAAATATTTGCTCTTTCTCCGGCGCTCAAATAGAATTTCACAGCCCTATTGATCTCCATGTTTATGACAGCGTAGGCAACCATCTCGGTCCTGACGTTAACGGCGATATCGAAACGGGCATAGACGGCGCCCAATATGATATCATTGAAGACAACAAATTCGTATTTTTGCCCAGCGGCGGTAATTATACGGTGACGGGTCGGGCCAGCGAACAAGGAACTTTTAGTGCTCATGTCAGAAAAATCAGCGATGGCATATACGGCGAAACAATTTATTGGGATGAAATACTGCTATCTACGCCATCTACTAATATTGAAATAGATGTTTACGACAATCAAACCGGATATATCATGCAAATCGATCAGGACGGTGATGACGTTTTTGAGGAACAGAAAGAGCCGGACGCCATCCTGGACACGGAAGAGGCGCAGGACGTGGATAAACCGCAAACCGACATCATTGTCAGCGGCACAAAAGGGAATAATGATTGGTATGTGTCAGGCGTTCAGGTGGAATTTGATGCCCACGACAACGAGGGCGGCTCCGGCGTTCTCAAAACAGAATACAGTTTAGATGGCGGTAATAACTGGGAAAAATACGAAGAGCCGTTTAATATCAACAACGATGGCACGACCACGGTTATTTATCAATCCACAGACCGCGCCGGCAATATTGAAATAACCAAGGAACGGTTAATCAAAATTGACCGAAGCGGCCCAGAAATAGAAATTATTTTTCCCTACGAGGGGCAGGAATTTTACCGTGCGGATATCCTGCAAATCATTTATGGGGCCAGCGACAGTATATCCGGTATAGCTGGCGCCAGCCTAAGCGTTGACGGTAATCAAATCGCGACCGCCAGTTTAGAATTATTAGATTTCAGCTTAGGGGAACATAAACTGGAAATAAAAATTATCGATTTAGCCGGCAACGCCAGTTCTCTGGAAATAAAATTTAATATCGTGACCGATATCGACAGCACAATCAACGATATTAATGAATTGTATGACCAAGGGGAAATTTACAAGGAAGCTGTAAAGAAAACGCTAATAAGTCAATTAGAATGGATCAAAAAATATGAAGAGCACTACGGCCAAAGAGAAAACAAGAGAAACGAACAGCAGGAAAAAGCGATGGCTAAATGCGTGCTTAAAAAAGGCCATGATTGGTGTGCAAAATATCTGGAAAAAAATTTAGATAAAATCAATTACCATTTAAATTTGATCCACAAAAAGATAGTAGAAATAAAATATAAAGCCGCACTAAAACTGCTGGAGATATACCATAATAAAAAATGGTTAAGCGATTATGCTTATGCTACAATTAGAGAAGATATTAATTTCTTGTTAAATAATTTATAAAACTATGCTAAAAAACCCAGCCCTAAAAAAATATTCGCCTCTATTAATTTATTGGTTTTTAACGATTATTGCTCTGTATTCGCTAAACGTTTTTTACGTCACAGAAGAAGTGGTTAATTGGACCGTTGTTTATTTGTTTACGCTAATCGGTATTCCCGTAGGTATTGCCGCGATAGCAATTTGCGTTAAGTATTTTTACGCCAAGGCATATAAAACCAAAGGCGATAACTACAAAGTAAATTTTAATTTTATATTTTATTTTTTAGTATTTTATATTGTTCCTTTTTTAGTTTTAGGATCTGGCTTGGTGTTTAGCGGTATGGACTGGTTCTTTCTTTATATTAAAACCATTTATCCGTTTTCATTTTTGATTTTATTGGTTTCGTATAAAGAAAGCTATAAGAATAAGATAAAGTTTTATAAAAGGAAACTGTTTATTGTTTGGTTTTTGTTTGCTTTGTCTTACGTGATTATTCCTATATATATATATATAATGGTGCAGTCAATGCTTTCTTTGGGAAAAGGATTCCCATTTTAGCAACCAATGTATTTTTACCGAATCAGTCGGGGAATCTTGCCATTGAAATTAAAATTCATTTGTATATAATGAAAAACTTCTTGCAAAATTGTCTAAAATCGTTGGTTATTGCAATTCCTGCGTTGACAATATCTTTGTATGCAATTAACCACAATCAATGTGTTGCCGGCATAAGTTTTTTTGTTGATATTTGCTTTCTTACCTTAAGACAATCTTTGATATATATTTGGGGCACAGTCATTTTTTTTGTTGTTGTTTATTTTTTTATTTTTAGAAAAAATAGCAAGCACAACAAAGCAAAACGTAATGTAGTTGCGATAATTTTCATGATTCTTTCATTGGCATTGGCATATGTTTCGTTTATCGGTAGCATTGCTATCCCAGAGTATATTCGCCAACGCAAAGAACAGGCAAAATCAATTTATATGCGCGGTTTGTTATGGAAAAACGGCGACATTATAACTATTTCCGATATTCAAAAAAGTAACAGATACAATAATCATGGTAAAGTAGAATATGTAGATATTTCTTTCAAAGTAACAAGCAAGACAGATACTGACGCCAGAATAATTTTATCTTTAGATGATCCGCCGATAGGAGTCGGTAATTTCTTTGAAAAATATACTATTCGCGCATCTTTAAATCAGACGCCGCAAGAATTAGTTTTTCCTATCAGGGTAAACGCCGTATCGCCATTACAAAACAAACATTTTAATGGTCCAATTCGAATTAAGGTTTTTTTTGGCGATTTTTCGGAAGAATTTAAAAACAATTTTCAGGTTGATTGTGTATTTGCAAAATATACGAATCGTGATGTGCATTGGGAGTGGGCCCGTCCTTTGAGTTTGCATTGGTTGTATTACTATAATCCCTCGTTAATAACACAATCGTATAGATTATCTGATTTTATTGAAGAAAAACCCCTATAATGAGTGATTAAGTATTTTTTTTCGTGAGATTTATATCCGTAACCAAGAAATTATTTTCCAGAAGAAGATCTGGGTAAGCGAGGTCGGGTATGGTATAATTAAGGAAGATATAAAATTAAATTATGCAAAACAATTATATAAGCGATTATAACACGAGTTTAAATCCGGAAAATCTGGCCCAGTCTTTGTGGGACAGCGTTTTGGTTTATGTTTTTTGGCTGGCTGTTTTGCTTTTGATCCTGTTTTTGGCAAGAAATTTGGTTAAATACCTGATCAAAAGAAGCCGGTACTTTGACCATTGCGTTTTTCTGGTACGCCTCCCCAAGGATAAGCCGGGGGATAAAGAGAAGGAAATAACCGTCCAGGAACTCCGTGAGGATATAGCCGTGGGCGAGATCATCTTCGCTTCGATCGGGGGACTCAGGGCTCAGCGCGGCCTTAGGGCCTGGTTATTCGGCCGCAACGACCACTATTCTTTCGAGATCGTGGCCAACCGGAAAAAGATCGCTTTCTACATGGTAACTCCGAGGGAAATGGCCCGCTATATAGAACAGCAGGTCCACGCTCATTATCCGGATGCCGCGATCGAAGAGGTCGAGGATTATAATATCTTCAATTCCCGGAGCGAAATAGTCGCCGGTTTTTTGCGCACCACCCGCAACCTGATCTTCCCCTTGAGAACCTATAATAAGATGGAGGCCGATCCCATGAACGGGATCATAAACGTCATGTCAAAGCTCAACGAAAATGAAGGTTTGGCGGTCCAGTATACGGTCCGGAGCGCCCGGCCCGGATGGCACCGGCGGGTTTTCGAGTTGCGGAAGAAGATCAGCCAGGGCAAGACCATGAGCGAGGCCCTGGGAGTGGGTCCGGCCGGAAAAATACTGGGCGGCATCGGCGAAATCGCCAAAGCGGCCAAACCGCCCTCCCCCTTGGACAGCCGCAAGAATTACCAGCAGCCGCCCCGGCTGACCGCCATGGAAGAGGAAATGCTCAAGGGGATCGAGGAAAAGAATTCCAAGGCCGGACTGGACGTCAATCTGCGCGTCGTCGTGAGCGCTGAGAGCCGCGGCCAGGCGATGCTTTATCTCGAAAACCTGGCGCACGCTTACGGACAATACAGCTATTACGAATACGGCAATAAATTCAACAACCGGATAGTCACCCGTCACGCCAAGAAACTGATCAATGATTTTATCTATCGGCGTTTCGACGAAAAAATAAGTTTCCTCCTTAATACCGAGGAGCTGGCCGGGCTTTACCACCTTCCTTTAAAAACCGCGGAAACCCCCAATATATTATGGCTGACCGCCCGGCACGCGCCGGCGCCGACGAATATCCCGGAAGACGGCATAATACTCGGAGAGAATGTTTATCGCGGGCAGGTCCGGGAAATTAAGATCAAGCGCGAGGATAGGCGGCGCCATACTTATATCATCGGTAAATCGGGCGTAGGCAAATCGGTGCTTTTGGCCAGCATGGCCATCCAGGACGTGATAAACGGAGAAGGGGTGTGCCTGATCGATCCGCACGGCGATCTTATCGACGATGTTCTTAAACGGATTCCTCCGGAACGGGCCGAAGACGTGATACTCTTCGCTCCGGCGGACACGGAAAGGCCTTTGGCTTTAAATCTTCTCGAATTCGATTCGCGCTATCCTGAACAGAAAACTTTCGTGATCAACGAGATGATAAAGATCTTCGACAAGCTTTACGATCTTAAGGCGACCGGCGGCCCGATCTTTGAGCAATATATAAGGAATGCCATGCTTCTCATTATGAGCCATCCGGAATCGGGCTCGACCCTCATGGAAATTCCGAAAGTGCTCGCCGACCCGGATTTCCGCCGCATGAAATTAAGCAAATGCAACGATATCACGGTGGTGGATTTTTGGCGCAAGGAGGCGGAAAAGGCCGGCGGCGACGCCGCCCTGGCCAACGTAGTGCCTTACGTTACTTCTAAACTGACCCAATTCATATCGAACGACACCATGCGGCCGATCATCGGCCAACAGAAAAGTTCATTTAACCTGCGCGACGTCATGGACACGCGCAAGATCCTTTTGGTCGATCTTTCCAAGGGCCGGGTCGGGGAAATGAACGCCTTTCTTTTGGGCATGATCCTGGTGGGCAAGATCCTTATTGCCGCGTTGTCCCGTACGGATATGCAGCGGGGAGAGCGGAAGGATTTTTACCTTTATATAGACGAATTCCAGAATTTTACGACCGATTCGATCTGCTCGATCCTATCCGAAGCCCGGAAATACAACCTTAATCTTATCATGGCCCATCAATATCTGGGGCAGCTGGTCAAGGGGCAGGATTCTTCGATCAAAGACGCCGTTTTCGGCAACGTCGGTACCTGGCTTTTATTCAAGATAGGTTCGGAAGACGCGGAGGTTATGGCCAAGGAATTCAGCCCGGTCTTTAACCAATACGATCTCATCAACATCGAAAAATACACCGCCTACGTTAAGTTGCTTATCGAAAATAGCTCATCCCGCCCTTTTTCCATGGCGACCCCCTGGCCCCTTCCCGGTACGGAAAGAAGCGAGATCGCCCAAAAAATAAAGATCTTGTCCCGCCTGAAATACGGCCAGGAACGCGAACTTATAGAGGCGGAGATCAAGAGAAGGGTGACGGAAAACCTGTGATCCCGTTCGTTTTACAAAAAAAAGAAAATAATATAGTATGTAGTATAGAGCGTTAAGGTGGATTAAATAATTTAATACAAAAATATGTCTAAAACAAACTTAAAAAACAAAGAACAAAACAGCGGCGATATGATCGATGACCTGGAACTGTCGATGGAGGGCAAAGAGGAAGAACCGGAGAAAAAAACCGGCCAGGGAAAGAAAGAAGACGGCGTCCTTATGAGCAGGACGAAGATAGCTTTGGCAAAAAAACTTCTCGAGAATATCAGGGAGAACAACGATCAGCTTATCCAGCTTTTGGCCGGAACGATCGGCGAGGAAGATGAAGCGCGCCTGAGCATCGGCCAGATGAGCGACGATAGCTTCGTCTCCGACCAGGCGGAAGCGGAAGCGGGCCGCGTTATCGAAGGGGTTTTTGACGGCGAGAACATGATCGGTCCTGACGGCAAGCAGTACAGCGTACCGGCGAACTACGCCTCGAAATCCAAGTTAGTGGAAGGGGATATCCTGAAGCTTACGATCACGCCATCCGGCACTTTTGTTTATAAGCAGATCGGCCCGATCGAACGTTCCCGCGTGATCGGCAAACTCGAGCAAAACGATACCGGTTCTTTTATCGTAATATCGGAAGGTAAAAAATGGCGCGTGCTGACCGCCAGCGTTACTTATTATAAAGGAAAGTCCGGCGATGAAGTGGTTATCCTGGTTCCGAAGGCGGGCCAGAGCCAATGGGCCGCCGTCGATAATATCGTTCGCAGTAAATTTTAATTAGGAGCGGTTTTATTAATTCGTAAATCTTAAATGGGATTTTAAATTTTGTTGAATATGTCTACTTTATACAGAAAATACCGTCCGCAGTCCTTCAGCGACCTCGTAGGACAAAACCACGTGAAGATTACCCTCGAACATGAGATAGAATCGAATAAGATCGCTCATGCCTATATATTTTGCGGTCCGCGCGGGGTCGGTAAAACGACGGTGGCGCGGGTACTGGCCAAATCCTTGAACTGCCTCAGGCGCAAAGATGGCGAACACGATCCTTGCGGCGAATGCGATTCCTGCCGCGAGATCACGGCCGGACGCAGCCTTGACATCATCGAGATCGATGCCGCCAGCCACACGGGCGTGGATAACGTGCGCGAAAATGTTATCGCGGTATCGCGGATCGCGCCGACGCGCTATCGGTATAAGGTTTTTATCATCGACGAAGCGCACATGCTCTCCACCCCGGCTTTTAACGCGCTCCTTAAGGTATTGGAAGAACCGCCGGCGAACGTCGTTTTTATCCTGTGCACCACCGAAGCGCATAAAATACCGGCTACCATAATTTCCCGCTGCCAGCGGTTCGATTTCCGCCGTTTTCCGCTTAGCGATATTACGGCCAGGCTGCAATTTATCGCCAAAGAGGAAAAGATCAAGATCGATCGGGCCATACTCGAAGCGATCGCCCGGCATTCGGAAGGTTATATGCGCGACGCGGTAAGCCTTTTCGGGCAGGTGGTAGCCGTCGGCGGAAGCGAGATCACCGCCGAAGAAGCGGATCTTGTGATACCCAGAAGCGACCTTTCCGAAGTCGTGAAGCTTATCGGATTTTTATCCCAAAAAGACGCCGGCCGGGCGATCGAGCTCGTAAACCGGGCGGTCGACGAGGGCATAGAGCTTAAAAGGCTTTTAACCGACCTGGTCGAGATCCTCAGGAAGATGATGCTCATGAAAACCAGTCCGGCCTTAGCCGAAAAGATCGGTCTGGAATGCGGCGAGACGGTCGAGGCGCAAATTGCCGGGATCATTTCCGGGCTGGAACTCGGCCGGATAATCGCTTTTACGGAAAAATTCATGGCCGTTAGGAACGAACTTAAGGGCAGTTTTATCGAACAGCTGCCCCTGGAGATCGCGATCCTCGAATTGTGTTCGCCCGAACGGAGCGCTCGGCCGCCCCTTTCTTCGGGGCGGAAACCGGCCGAACCGGCCGGTACGGACAACCCGGCGGGACCGGCGTTAGATCAGAAAACTCCCGCAGCGCCGGAAGCCGGTCCGGGGAAGCTAAACAAGGAAATAATCGCGGCTAAATGGAACGAAGTTCTGGCCAAGGTAAAAAAATACAACCATTCCCTGTCTTTTATACTGCGGGTCTGCAAGCCGATCGGATTCGACGGCCGGGAGCTCTGTCTGGCCTTTAAATATAAATTCCACAAGGACAGGATAGGGGAGGTCAATATCAGACAAATGGTGGAAAAAGTGCTTTTTGAGGTTTACGGCAGCCCTTTGATACTGGGCGCTATCGTCGATGAAACGATCGAGGTGGGAGGGGAAGGTAATATTGTCCCGGAAATAACCGCGGCCAAGACGGAAACGTCGGAAACGGCGGACGGCGGCGCATCGGTATCCAATGACGGCGCGAAGGAACCGTCCAACAACATGATCGAGAACCTGCTTAAGACTTTCGGGGGAAGGGTAATAAACTAATTCGCGTTCTTCATGCCTAACGCTATAAGCAAAAAAAAGATTGGTTTGGTTTTGGGGGGAGGAGGAGCAAGGGGGATCGCGCACATCGGCGTCCTTAAGGTTTTATTGGAAAATAACGTGCGCGTAGATTGCGTCGTCGGCTGCAGCATCGGTTCTATCATAGGGGCTTATTACGCGATACACGGCAACGTCGATGAGCTTGAGGAAATGGTGCTTTCTTACGATAATAAGATGAAGATATTCCGGACATTCATCGACTTCGGCCGGCCGGGGAAAACTATTTTGCGCGGCCGGAAGATAGGGAATTTTTTGCGGAAGAATCTGGTCAAGGGCCGGAAATTCGGCGACTTGCGCACCCGCATGTTCATCGTAGCCACCGACTTTTTGACCGGCGAAGAGAAGGTCTTTAGCAAGAACGATCTTTTGCGGCCGATCATGGCTTCGATCAGCGTACCCGGGATCTTTCCGCCGGTTAACATAGGCGGAAGATTCTATATGGACGGCGGCGTGGCCAACCCGACGCCGGTTACCGTCGCTGGCGAGGCCGGCTGTGATATCGCCATCGTAGTTGATTTTATGGCTAAGAAAGAAACCGTAAAAGAAGATCCGAGCCTGGTTTCCGTCCTCCTGCACGCTTACGAGCTTATGCGGGCGCAGGCTTTCAGGCATAACGCGGCCGGTTTTTCCGGCGATAAGATCCTTATCCAGCCGGTTCTCCGGAAAACGATAGACAGCTTTAAATTCGCGGATGTGGGAAAGTTCATCAGGGCCGGGGAAGAGGCCGCGAAAAAAGCCTTGCCGGATATCTTGCAAAAAATAAATAGTTAGAGTATACTCATTATTATAAAATTCGGGGATCGTCTAATGGTAGGACATCAGGTTCTGGTCCTGAGTATCGGGGTTCGAATCCCTGTCCCCGAGCAAATAAAATAATACGCCGCAAAAGCGGCGTATTATTTTATTTGTTTTTGGGGGAGCGGGAGGGATTCGAACGGACGGCAGCAAGATAAATTTTTTGACTATTAAATATTTTTGTGTTAAATTTACTTAACGAGAAGAAGTATAATTATATGAAAACAAATATTGTTAAACCATTCCGTAAGGTGAGTTTATTATTAGGATTCGATACTGAAGCGCCGTTTGACCAACCACACCAAGAAGAAGATATCAAACCAGCAATTTATCAAACAATAACGATCGTCAAAAGCTTGAATTCACTTTTTGATTCATATAAGGTATCCAGAACATTCTTCCTCTTGGGAAAATTTGTCGAAAAAGCCGCAAAACTATATAATAAAGAATTAATAAAAATATTCAACATAGATAATCCTTTGATTGATGTACAGTCTCACGCTTATTCTCATCGGCAGTTCAGGCACGTACCCGTTGGAATGAATAAACCCACCCTGACACCCGGACAGGTATTTGAAGACATAAAAAAGGCAAATGAAATTATATCCGAAATATTACACAAAGAGCCGATCGGATTAAGAGCGCCAAGGGGGTATGCCCTGGGGTTGAATAATTCCGAAGAACTGACAGAAAGCGTCAAAAATGCCGGCATGCACTACGTTAGCTCGGATCTGAGGAATAAAGACTGGCAAATCAAAACTGACTTATTCGACGGTCATGAAATACGCCAGCCAAGAAAATATTCTAACGGACTTATAGAGATGCCGTCTCATGGCTGGCAGGATATGGCTTTTTCCGGTCTGGACATTCCGGGGGTGCCGCAATTTCAAAAATGGGATAAAAAGAAAGTTGATAAATATATTGTCGGGCATTATACGGAGTTGATGGACAAAGCGATGGATGAATCAAAAAAACGAAATAAAACCATCTATATCGGCGGATGTTTTCATCCTCAGGCAATCGCCGTTTATGATGGCGATTTAAAATTGTTCAGGCAAATTCTGGATATAGCCAAAGAAAAAGAGGTGACGGTCGAAAGCTACACTTCGGCATTCAATAATATTCAAAGTTTAAATAAAAAGTATGAACAAAGAATATCAAACATGCAATAAACTCGATTATTTAAAAATATCAGTTACCTATAATTGTAATCTTAACTGCCGGTTCTGCCAACAACAAATGGAAAAAAAGGCCAGTATCGCCTGGGAAGATTTTAAAAAAACCATTGAAGAAGTGACGGCAAAGAATAAATTAAGACTGGTAATTCTGACCGGAGGAGAACCCTTGGTCTGGCCCCACCTGAATGATGCGATAAAACTATGCAAGAAAAAAGACGTAAAAGAAATAGGCCTGTTTACCAACGGCGTATTATTGGATGAAGATAAAATTAAAGAACTCAAGGCAATAGGCGTGGATTGGATCAGGATCAGCATCTATGGTTCAACTGCGGAGATCAATGACGGTTTTCTGCCTAACCCAGATACAAAAAGTTTCGATTTGATAATCAGGGCCATAAAGAATCTGAAAAAATTTGGTTTCAGGAGAAAGGTTAGGGTTACGATCATGAAACCCAACTTAAACGATGTGGAAAATATTATTAACAAAATGTACGAACTCGAAGTCGAAGAACTTGACTTCAGGGCATTCAGTCCCACGAATATCAAAGAGATTGATGATAGTTACGCTTTAACGAATGATGATTTCAAAAAAATAATACCCAGAGTACTGGCACTTAAAGAAAAATATAAAGATAAAATGCGTATTAAATGCCTCCCCGGTTGTTATGAATTTTTATTCGGAAAAGAAATGCCCGCAGCATCGAGCATACCGCATTGTACCTGCGGAAAAACTTATTTAGGAGTAACCGCCGAAGGAAAAATCCGCGAATGCTTTGGCGTGCATACTAGCCTGGGTCACATAAACAAGGATGATGTCAACGAAATTTGGGAAAAATCGGATACATTAAAGAATATCAGGAAATTTGAAGGGGCGGATGAATGCAGTGAGTGTATTTTTCTCAAATATTGCAAGGTGTCGGATTGTTTTGCCGCCACTTTCAATAGATACGGAGACTTCAACCATAAGAATCCGCTTTGCCCCCTTGATAAACCGGTTACTTCAGTGGAAGAATGGGAGGGTTGGAAAAGCAAGTTCATGTAATATGAAAAATTGGCAAAAAGCTCTTGAAGAGTTTAGGCTATCGTTTAAACCGTTATTTAACTCGGTTTTTTTGGTGGGATCGTTGGCTTACGGAGGTCAGTTCAGGAAAAGCTCGGATATTGATCTTGTGGGTACGGTAGATAATTTGGAAAACTGGAAAAAGGTATGTAAGAAATTAGATCCGAAGAATGAATACTTAGCGGAAAGATCCGCTGATGTTTATCTGAGTGGGACCGTACAGAGTTTGGCGTTGCATTTCGTTTGGGGGAACATACCTTGTCAAATTGATATCATGCTTCCGGATTTTTATCAAAAAGCGGGGCAAGATATAAATAAAAATAAAACATGTGTTTATCAAAGAGCGTCAAATACGGTTGATTACGGTGAATATATAGTAGGCCATGCTGATAAAAAACTTACTGTTCCCAAGCATCATATAGAAAAAGATTCGATCGTGTTGATTTCCACGCCGCTGTGCGTAGTTGAGGATATATTTTATATGGGCGTTTATCATCAGAAATTATTTACGGGCTACTCCTGTCTTTGGGGGGATGACACTGACGTAAAATCATTTTGCACTTTAGGTGTCAAAAAGGTTTTAGAAACAGGCTCGGTAAAAACAGTCGCGGAAGTTATTAAATCATCAGTAAGATATGACAGAATGTCTGACGAGCATAAAAAAAATCTTATTAATTTATACGAAGCTCAACTAAATAATAAAATATAAACCACCATTAGCCAAAAAAGTTCCAACTTCGTCCCAAGTTCCGAGCAAATAAAATAATACGCCGCAAAAAGCGGCGTATTATTTTATTTGTTTTGGGAGAGCGAGAACGCTTGACTTATTATAAAAAAGATGATAGGGTGTCATGATACTTCGGTATCGTTTTACGGGTACTTTTCAAATGTGAATAGAAAAAAGAAGGAGGTCTGTATGCCGAAATTTAACGTTAAGTGGAAAGTGACAGAGTTTGTTAATGGTCGCGGAGAGCATGAAGACGGGGTTCGGGACGGAGATCAACGCATTCTCGCAAGCGGCGAGGTGGTGAAGGAGGCTGAATCGGCGGAAATACTCAGGGGCCAGCTCACAGAGGTATTGGAGCAAGCCTATCCTCGAACCGCATTGGGCCCCACCTACGATCTCTATCGGTCATACGACATAGACTTAAACGAGGTCTGACACAATCCTAAGCGGTGCGATAACATCAACCCGCTTTTAAATTTGTTTCCGGGACCAGGGATAACCAGTTAAGATTTAAGGTTCTGGTTTGGAAAATCAACGAAGACGCAGATAACTATAATAATATTTATTCCATTACTTATTGGGATTATGGAGATGATTTGGAGCCGCCGGAAATAAAGAGTGTGGCCGCCAACAAGGTTGTAATAAACCAATTCGTTTGGAGCGGCGATGATAATACCGAACATAATCAAAAGGATATAGTAGCTACCTTTTAAGTGAATACTAATCTCTAAATAAAAAACCTCTGAGTTTGCAAAAACGAAGAGGTTTTTTTAAAACTATGAATTAAAAAAAGGCGTCGTAATAGATACGCGCCCTAAAATTATGTTTAGGATCGTTTTTGTTTTTGCTCAAGAATGCTTTTTTTAAGCTCTTCTATGGTTGGCGCCCATTCTTCGTGTCCTCCCGGGAAGTCAAAGAAAGCGTCGATTCTCGCAATGATCTTGTCATGGTTAGCTGTTATTTCTGTGTTTTTAATCAAATGCGCGAGAAGCAGAAACGTGTGGTCAAGCGGACCCGAGCACCAATCGAACGCTTCTATGACTGTTTCATGAAAAGGACGTTGTTTTTGTTCTTCTGCCATGACCCTCTCCTTTGCAATGAACTTTTTATTAAAAACAGGTGCTTTGATTATATTAAAGCCCGGTTTTTTTGTCCAGTATTTTTAAAAATTTTTAATGCAAAAATCCGGAAAATTAGGGCAAACCAGACTTGACATTTTTTAATAAATAGTTTATAGTAATTTAAATATCATTCTATGTCAGGTTCTTAACAAATAAATAATTATTGGAGGTAAATCCATGGACGCGCAGGAAGAACGCCCGGAAAATTTTTCGGTCAATGACGCGGTTGTCTGGAAAAAAAATAAGCTAAATTCAGAGCTGAATGAAAAATTACGCCTATATTTCGGCGAAGGTCCTTTTGAAAAATTCGGCGAAGGCCCCTTTGTCGTTTTGTCGGTACTGCCGGTGCCGCTAAATATGTGCTCTTGCGGCGCCCCCTTCGGTTATTGCCGGCATAGCGATAAGCGGATGACGGAAATAGAGGTTTCGGGCCATCATCAACGCCTAAGCATCGCCAAAAACGGCGAACCCATCAAAGACAACAGGGGAATCAACGCCCTTATTAGCGGTTGCTGGTTTAAAAAACAGTAAATGAAAGCAAATTCTAACGAGAAGGCCCTGATGGAAGAGCAATGATTCGTGTTTGAAGAAGACGACCAGGGGTATTGGCTTAATATAGCGACCACCTTAGCAAATAGGTGGTTTTTTTTCATAAGCAATTTCCAACTTACCCCAAAATCCGAGTGAACAAAACAATACTGCTTTTAAATTTAACGGTTTGACAGATTTCGTGTTGTAGTATATGATAAAAACAGATTTAATCGTTTATTATAGGCTATATCAGGACAATTATTATGACGATGACGATAGAACAATTTAATAAAATAGTTACAAAAGATGACCTTAAAGAAGCTATCAGGGAATCAGAAGAAAGATTGAGCCAAAAAATCGATAAAGTGCTGACGGCCGTCGATGGTATCGCCAGAAAACATCAGGATTTTGACGAAGAATTAACATCGAACCAGGCTGCTCATGACCGGTTGCAGTCGGAAATCATAAAAATCAAGGAACGCATCGAATCAAAAGCTTAATTTTTTATTCAGTGATTTTCAGCCGCAACTCGTTTGAGAGTTGTTTTTTAAATTATGGCCGAGGAAGTTATCCTTCGCTTCGACGAAGTGACATTCGAATACCAGCATAAAAAGCCCTTATTGGACGAGGCTTCTTTCAGCGTGCGCAAGGGCGCCAAGATAACCCTTATGGGCCAGAACGGCGCCGGCAAATCGACGCTTTTCAATCTTATCGCGGGAACGGCTAAACCCAAGAGCGGGCAGATCCATGTTACCAACAAGGCTTCCGTCGGCATGGCGGAACAGACGGTCAATCGCCGGGATTTCGGCCTTAACCTCGAAGAATACTTCGCCAAAGCTTTTTACGAAGTTCCCGCCAACCTGAAAAGCCGGATAAGCAAGGCCATGGAGGCGGTTAACCTGACCGTGCCGACCGACCGCCTGGTAGGTGATCTGTCCGGCGGCCAGCAAGCCCGGCTCCTCCTGGCTTACGCGCTCATACAGAATCCGGATATCCTCCTTCTTGACGAACCCACGAACAATCTTGATAAAGACGGCATCGACAGCCTGATCACCTTCCTTATCATGTATGAAAAAACCGTGATCGTTATTTCCCACGACGCCGACTTCCTGAACTGCTTTACCGACGGCGTGCTTTATCTTGATATTTTCACGAAAAAGATAGAAACCTACGTCGGCGATTATTTTTCCGTCGTGGAAGAGATCCAGAACCGGATCGAACGGGAGCAGAAAAAGAACGCCCAGCTCGAAAAGCAGATCAAGGACCGAAAAGAAAAAGCCAACTTTTTCGCCTACAAGGGGGGAAAGATGCGCAAGCTCGCCAAGAAGATGCGCGACGAGACCGAAGAACTCGAAGACAGCATGGTCGATATCCGGCGGGAGGACAAGACGATCCGGGATTTCGTTTTTCCGGCGCAGGAGATCGAAGAGACTGGCGGCGGCATCGTCAACATAAGATCGGTCAAGATCATAAAGGACCATGAACCGGTTACGGTGGAAACCGATATTACTATTCGGAAACGGGGGCGGCTGCTGATCTCCGGCCCCAACGGCATCGGCAAATCGACCCTGCTCCGCGAACTGGTAAACGGGCAAAATCCGGGCGTGCGCATAAAAGACGGCGTCAAGACGGGTTATTACAGCCAGGATTTCGCCACGCTTGATTACGGCCAGACGGTTTTCGATTGCCTGGAGGCGGTATTGGCCGAAGGGACCGATTCCCAGGAAATGCGAGCCGTTGCCGCCGGCTTCCTTATTACCGGCGACCTTATGGGGCGCTCCGTCGCCGACCTTTCCGAGGGGCAGAAAGGTCTCCTGTCTTTCGCGCGGCTGGTACTTATGAAGCCCGGCCTGCTCGTCATGGACGAACCGACCAATCACATAAATTTCCGGCATCTGCCGGTGATCGCCCGCGCTCTCGATCAATACGAAGGCGCTTTGATCCTCGTGAGCCACATGCCGGAATTCTTTAAAGAGATAAAGATCGACCAATACCTTGATCTGGGAAAAATGTCGGTTTAAATCTGGGATATAGTTAAATTTTTTTAATATTTTTTATCGAAAAAAAGGAGAGAGAACATGCCGACCGCCCTGGTGCTGAAAGAAAAGAATATTTTCGAATCGGAGATCGCCGCAGCGATCGAAAGGGGACGATACGATCTCGTCATCGAAGACCGCGGCACCATTTGCGCGGTTCACGCCGAGGAAGGCCTGGCTTACGAATATCTGCTCGACCTTTTTTCCGGTTTCGATCCGGTTCCGCTTCCCGAACAGGACGCGAACGGCTGGCGCGCCTTTTTGGCCGCTACCGGCCCGGACGAATTGCTAAAGCTTATCGTTGACGATTTTTCCGTCGTAATCGACGGGTCCATGTACCTTATCGTTCCCGGAGCCGTGGTGGCGCTTGGCCCGCCCCTGAATTGCCCGCCTTTGACGCAAAGAGCGGTCAATATGCACCGGTTTGCTTTTGAGGACGCCCGAAAGTATCAAGAAGGCCTGGAGGAATGGTAAAAACCCGATCGGAAAGGATTAAAGTATGACGGAAAACGCGAAGACGAGGGTTACCGAGGACGGCGTATTGGTCGATCACAAATGCTTTATCTGCGGAAAGATCGCCGGCCGGATCAGAGTGGGAAGCAAAATCGCGAAAGGCGCCAAGCTTATCTGCGCCGATTGCCAGGGTAAATGGGATCTTTTGAAAAAAAGCGCGGAAATGTTCCGCAAAGAAGCCAGAGAAAGCCGGAATCCTTTCGGCGGCAAAAATCCTTTCGGGGATATTTTCAAGGATTGGGGGAAATAAATAAATCAACGGACATGATCTTTGTCCGTTTTATTATTCCGCATCGTCAGCGCATTCTTGCTTTTTCGCGTGTTTTTCTGTATACTTTTTTATATTACTCTTAACACCCCTCCCCGTCCCTCCCCTAATTAGGGGAGGGTGCCGAATCATATGAGGCGGGAGGGGTAATGAAATATGACTTCCAGGGAAATTCGACAAAAATATCTTGATTTTTTTAAAAAACAGGGACACGCCGTTATCCCGTCGGCCTCCTTATTGCCGGAAAACGATCCCTCCACGCTTTTTACGAGTTCGGGCATGCAGCCCCTCGTGCCATACCTGATGGGCGAAAAGCATCCGGAAGGAACGCGCCTGGCCGATTCCCAGAAATCTTTCCGGGCGGAGGATATAGAGGAGGTAGGGGATAACCGCCACTCCACTTTTTTCGAGATGCTCGGAAACTGGTCCTTGGGCGATTATTTTAAAAAAGAACAACTGCCCTGGTTCTTCGAATTTCTAACGAAAGAAGTCGGTCTTGATCCGAAAAGGCTTTACGTTTCGGTTTATTCCGGCAACGCGGAGATCGGCGTCGAGCGGGATACGGTCTCTGTCGAAATATGGAAAGAAATTTTTAAAAAGACGGGAATCGAGGCCCGCGATATCGAAGATGCCGATAAAAAGGGAATGGGTGACGGCCGGATATTCTATTACGGCGACAAAAAGAACTGGTGGTCGCGGTCAGGGGCGCCGGCCAACATGCCCGTCGGGGAGATCGGCGGACCGGATTCGGAGGTATTTTACGATCTAGGAGCCGAACTTAACCGTCACGAGAAATCAAAATGGAAAGACGAACCCTGCCACGTGAATTGCGACTGCGGCCGTTTTATCGAGATCGGAAACAGCGTATTCATCGAATTCGTGAGAACAGAAAAGGGTTTCGAGCCCTTGCCGCAGAAAAACGTTGATTTCGGGGGCGGCCTGGAGAGAATAACCATGGTATCACAGGGCCAGGACAATATTTTCGAGACCGATCTTTATTCCGGCATTTTAGAAAAGATAACCCTGCTTTCGGGCGGTAAAAAATACCGAGACAACATGAGCTCGTTCGAAGTGATCGCCGACCACCTGAAAGCCGCCTGCTTTATAATGGGAGACGACAAGGGCGTAGCGCCTTCGAACACTGACCAGGGTTATTTGGTGCGCCGGCTTATACGGAGAGCCGTCCGATACGGGAAGCAGATCGGCATAAATAAAGATCATTGGACGAAAGAGGCGGCTGGGATCGTAATAGAGAAGTATCGGGAGATCTATCCGGAATTAGCACGGAACGAAAAATTCATCATAAATAACCTTGATGAAGAGGAAACGAAGTTCGCCAAAACATTGAACAAGGGATTAAAGGAGTTCGAAAAAATGGACTCCGGCAAAGTTACCGGGCAAGACGCCTTTAATCTTTTCCAGACTTACGGATTTCCCCTGGAAATGTTCTTCGAAGAATTAGACAGGAATAATATAAAATACGACAAAGATTCAGTGATGGGCGAATATAATCGGCAAATGCAGAAGCACCAGGATATGTCCCGCACGGCCGCCGCCGGAAAATTCAAGGGCGGATTGGCGGACCATAGCGAGGAGGTAACGAAGTTGCACACCGCCGCCCACCTTATGCTCTCTGCCTTGCGGCGCGTTCTGGGAGATCACGTGCATCAAAAAGGCTCGAATATAACGGCCGAACGTTTGCGTTTTGATTTTTCCCATCCGGAAAAAATGACCGACGAGCAAAAGCAAGCGGTAGAACGCCTCGTAAACGAGGCGATCGCCGGCGGTTTTCCCGTAAAATATGAGGAAATGACCCTGGATGAAGCCCGCGTTTACGGCGCGGAAGGAGTATTCGAGTCAAAATACGGCGAAAAAGTGAAGGTTTATACGGTGGGCGAGGGGAATAATATTTTTTCCAAAGAAATTTGCGGCGGGCCCCATGTGGACAACACCAGCTCTTTGGGAAAGTTCAAGATAAAGAAGGAAGAGTCCTCGGGCTCCGGCACCAGAAGGATTAAGGCTGTGTTAGAAAACCAATAAAAAATCATGTAATTTTAAAAATATAATATTTTATTTAATGTCAGCATAAATTATTTTGCCGAACATTTGCTTTATTATTTATATATTCCTCTTGACATTTTTCGCGCCGCACTATATAATTAATTTCAGTAACCCTATAAAATTAAAGCAAAGATTAAAATATTTACCAAAATAACCGGTAAAATTTTTTAAATTTTGCTAATTTTTAATACTTTATAGTAATAAGCGTAAATTTTTAATGGTAGCGAACAAAGATAAAAAATTTAACCAAAAAGAGGTTATTGATTCAAAGGAATTCCTGGAAATCGTCGGCGAAGTCACTGAATTGATGCCGGCGGCCACCTTCCGGGTAATGCTGGAAAACGGGCACGAGATCCTGGCCCATTTGTCCGGTAAAATGAGAATGAACCGCATCAGGCTCCTTCCCGGAGACAGGGTAAGGGTCCAGATCAGTCCTTACGATCTGACCAAGGGCAGGATCACCTACAGGCTTTAACGGTCAAATATCTTTTAATAATTTTTAATAAATATTTTTCAAATATTATGAAAGTCAGGGCTTCGGTAAAAAAAATATGCAAAGATTGTAAAACCATACGGCGCAAAGGCCGGGTGGTTGTAATTTGCAAAAATCCGAAGCACAAACAGAGGCAAGGTTAGATAACAATTAACAATTAACAATTGACAATTGACGACTTTGTGAAGTTAACAGTCAATTGTCAAAGGTCAACTGTCGAATATATGGCTGTAAGAATCGCCGGGGTCACAATTCCAAATGAAAAAAGAGTCGAGATCGCTTTGACTTATATTTTTGGCATTGGCCGCACTCAATCGAATTTAATCCTTAAGTCATCCGGGATCGATAACAATAAAAGGGTAAAGGAATTAAGCGAGGACGAAGTCAATAAGTTAAGGGTAATAATAGAAAAAGAGTACCGCGTCGAAGGAGACCTTAAACGTGAGATCATGGGCAATATAAAGAGGCTTAAAGAGATCGGATCTTACCGGGGTCTACGGCACGCCCGGAATCTGCCGGTACGTGGACAGCGTACGAAAACGAACAGCCGCACGGTCCGGGGAAATAAGCGTCAGACGGCCGTTTCCGGCAAGAAGATGGCGGCGCAAAAAACCTAGTGAGCTTTTAGTTTTTAGCTTATAACCGTTAGCCTTTGGGCTGATATCTCTAAATAAGATTAAATATGAGTGAAGATAAAAAAGAAGAAAAGAGGGAGGAAGAAAAAAAGACGGAAAAAACTTCGTCCGATGTTAAAGCTGCCGCTAAGAAGCCGGCGGAAGAAAAAAAAGAAAAAAGCCTAAAAGAAGAGGCCGATGATCTTTTACGCGTCAAGAAAGACGAGCTGGGACTTGAAGAACTGCCGGAAGAGATCAGGAAAAAGCTCGAGAAGAAAAAGATCGAAAACGAGCAAAAATCCAAAAAGGGGAAAAAGGCAAGAAAAAAGAAGAAGCGGGAAGCTAAAAAAATATCGGTCGGCAAGGCTTTTATCAAAGCGACATACAATAACACGATAGTTACGATAACGGATCCTGCCGGGAACGTCATTTCCTGGGCTTCGGCGGGCATAGCCGGTTTTAAAGGCCCTAAAAAATCGACGCCATACGCCGCTTCCATAATTACCCGCATCGCGGTGGGCAAAGCTAAAGAGGAATACGGCATGTCGGAAGTGGCGGTCGTCGTCAAGGGAGTGGGCACCGGCCGCGAATCGGCTATCCGGGCTCTAAATAGCAACGGGCTTATAATTACTAACATAAAAGATGTTACCCCGATACCGCATAACGGTTGCCGCCCTAAAAAACCGCGGAGAGTATAACCTAACTTGATCGAATAATTTAAAACAAACTAGTATATGGCTAAAGATCTAAATCCAAAATGCAAACAGTGCCGCCGCGCCGGGGAAAAACTACTTTTGAAGGGCGAGCGTTGTAATACGCCGAAATGCGCAATCGTGAAACGGAATTTTCCTCCCGGTTTTCACGGATCCAAAGGCAAGAAAAGAATGACCGATTACGGTCTGCAGCTGGCGGAAAAGCAAAAGGCCAAACGGCAATATAATTTAACGGAAAAGCAATTTACGATATTTTTCGAAAGAGCCCGCCGCCAACAGGGCAATCTCGGCGAGAACTTCCTGAAACTTCTGGAAATGAGGCTTGATAACGTCATCTATCGTCTTGGTCTGGCTTCTTCCCGGAATCAGGCCCGGCAGTTCGTCGGCCACGGCCTTTTTGCCGTTAACGACCGGATGGTCAATATTCCTTCCTATATAGTCCGGGCCGGCGAGGTTATTAAGATAAAAAGCAACAAAAGGGAAGCGAAGGTATTCAGCGCGTTATCGGAAAAGCTTAAGAATTTTAACGCGCCCGGCTGGTTAAGCCTTAAGAAGGATACACTGGAAGCCAAGATCATAGAGGCGCCGAAAATGGACATGATCAGGCCGAATTTCAACATTCAAATGATCGTTGAATATTATTCAAGATAATCAACAGGGAGCTATAGGCTTTACAGGCGTCAATAAAGGGGGGTCGCCCTGATAGCCCTAAAAGCCCTATCGAGCCTTTTTAAAACAATATGCAAAAAATAGCCATACCCAGCTCCGTTAAATACGAAGAGGGGCAGGAAGCCGGCCGTGGAAAGATCATCGTCGAACCTTTTTATCCGGGTTACGGGATTACTTTGGGGAATTCCATCCGGCGCGTTCTGCTTTCGTCTTTAGAGGGTGCGGCGCCGGTCGGAATAAAGATAAAAGGAGCCGACCACGAGTTTGCCGCTATACCGCATCTTAAAGAGGATATCCTGGAATTTATCCTGAATTTAAAAAAATTACGGCTTAAGATATTCAGCGAAGAACCTGTCAGACTCGAACTCGACGTGCACGGCAAAAAGGACATTAAAGCTTCGGATATTAAGGCGAATAGCCAGGTTGAAATAGTCAATCCGGATCTGGTTTTGGGCCATATAACCGATATGTCAGGCAGCCTTTACGCGGAAATTTTCGTGGCGCACGGCATGGGTTACGAGATGATCGAAACCAGGGAAAATAAGGAAAAAGAGATCGGCTATATCGAAATGGATTCAGTTTATACGCCGGTTACCGCCGTGGGCGTTAAGATCGAAAATGTCCGCGTCGGCAAAATGACGAATTGGGAAAGGCTGATCCTTGATATTACCACCGACTGCACTATCACTCCCGCGGAAGCATTCAATAATTCCGTCAAAATATTATTGGAACAATTCAACGCTTTGATATCCAAAGAAGGGGAAAAAGAGGAGGGTATTAAGGAAGAAGCCGAAACGGAAGAAGAGAAAGAGGAAGAAATCGAAAATTCCGAAGAAGAGATATCCGAAGAAGCGACAGAAAAGGAAGAAACCGATGATGAGGATTCTGCCCCCAAAAGAAAAAGAGGCCGTCCTAAAAAATCAGCCGAGTAATTTTATTAACCATACCATTATAAAATTAATTTAGAGACATGAGACATCGTAATACAAAAAAAATTCTAAGCCGGGAAAAAGCGCCGCGCGAATTGATGCTTCGGAATCTCGCGTCAAGTATTTTGATATACGAAAAGGTTAAAACCACGAAAGCCAAAGCCAAGGTTGTCCGTTCGCTCGTGGAAAAAGCCATTACGACGGCTAAAAAGGGCGATTTAACGTCCCGCCGAAAACTCATTTCCGTTTTACCGCAGAAAATGGCCGTAAAAAAAGCCATGGAGGTTTTGGGCGAGAGATATAAAGATAAGCCGGGCGGCTACACCAGGATAGTAAAGATCGGGACCAGGCAAGGGGACGGGGCGGAAATGGTGCGGATCGAATTAGTTTAATTATTTAAAATTATGCCTCCCGCAGTCCATAAGGCGGGATCGCGAAACCAAGAAAAATGGAAAGAAAATTACACAAAATCGATGCTACTAACCAAAGCATAGGGAGAATAGCCACCAAAATCGCCGTTATTTTGCGGGGAAAGAACAAGCCGGAATTCGAACCGCATACGGATTGCGGGGATTTGGTCGAGGTAAGCCATATAAATAAAATAAAATTCACCGGAAAGAAACTCGAACAGAAAGAGTATTACAGTTATTCCGGTTATCCCGGCGGCTTAAAGACCGCTAAAATGAAGAATATCGTTAAAACCGATCCCGGTAATATCCTTATGAGGGCCGTTCGTGAAATGCTGCCGCCGGTAAAATTCAGGAAGGAAATGCTTAAGCGTCTGACCATAAAATAGCCGGAGGAAATTAGATTTTTAGATTTCATTAAGAAATAATCAGTTATGACAACTCAACAAACAACAAATAAAACAAAAGCGGAGGAGCCGGTAGTGCTCAAGGGCAAGCATACGAGCGTTGTCAGCCGGAGAAAAACGGCCGTCGCCCGTCTGCGGATCTACAAGAAAGGAACCGGTATTTTTATAGTGAACGGACGGAAATTAAGCGATTATTTTTCACAGGATAAAATAAATACGATCAAACAGCCGTTAAAGCTTACAGGCAACCTGAAATCCTTTAATTTTTCCATAGTGGTAAAAGGCGGCGGCGGCGTCGGACAGGCGGAAGCTATCCGCCACGGCATCGCCAAGGCTCTGGTCGAGATGGATGAAACGATCAAGCCTGTGATCAAGCCGAAAGGCTGGTTAACACGGGATTCAAGAAAGAAAGAGCGGAAGAAGCCTGGCTTGAAACGCGCGAGACGTTCTCCTCAGTGGAGCAAGCGTTAAACTAAAACACCCTTCTTTGTATATAGATGCAAAAAATCCTCCCAAAGATTCCGGAGGATTTTTTGTTTGCCTACCGGGCGTAAAGTATTGATGAAAAGCGAGCGATGTGCTAGAGTTTAACTATGCGATTATATAATTAGGATAATAAACCGATCAAACCTATGGCAAAATACAAATGTACGATCTGCGATTACATCTACGATGAAGCTATCGGCGATCCGGAGCGCGGTGTGAAGCCGGGTACCAAATTCGACGATATTCCGGACAGCTGGACCTGCCCGTTATGCGGCGCCGGCAAAGACAAGTTCATTTTAGTTCAATAAACTTTTTTAATTTTATGCTGCCAATCGCACCGTTAATGATCGAACACCGTTTGATCGAAAAAATGATCGGACTTATGTCCTTTGAGCTTAAGCGTCTTAAGGGCGGCGGCCCGATCGACCGCGAATTCAACCGCGCCGCGGCGGATTTTTTCCGCGTTTACGCCGACCAAACCCACCACGGCAAGGAAGAGCAAATACTGTTTCGGGAATTACGAAAAAAGGATATTAGCCCGGAACATCGCGCGCCATCATGGAACAACTAACCAACGAGCATATAGAGGCACGTGAGCGCGTGAGCGGGTTAGCATCAGCCAAAGCAGAAGACGAGGCCGTTACTTGTATTGAAACTCTTGTAGAGCTTTATCCGTGGCATATAGCCCGGGAAGACAAAGAATTTTTTATTCCGGTTATGCATTATTTTTCCGATGCCGAGAAGGAAGATATGCTCCGGGAAGGCAATGAATTCGACCAGAAAATGATCCACGAAAAATACCAGGCCGTTATTGAAGAATTAAGTAATCGTGGCTAAAATAAGCTAAAATAAATAAACAGCCTTGTTGTCCGGGGCTGTTTTTGTATTTTTGCCCTGTTATTTAAGTATTGACTTATTAATGATAATGTGTTAACGTTTAGTAATGTACATTGTTAAATTTTGTTTTTTTCAGGTTTTTTATCAACTTTTTACAGAAGAAAGGAAGAAAAATGACCGAAACATCGCAAAAGTTAGAGGCTCTTGAGGGCGCGCTTGAGCGCAAAAAAGAGGAGTATTCTCAGGAGTGTTACGGGGATAACAACGACGAAACAAAAGAGCGAATAAAAAAAGAGCTCGCCGAAATCGCCGAAGAGATGGCGAAACTAACGATGCTTGCCGAGGCCGAGGCGTTCGCGCAACAGGCCAGAGGATATATCGCGCTGGCAAAACAAATTGTCGATAGCAACAAAAAAGAGGCAGCCGACGCCATCCGCGTTTTTCTGGGGCTTTTGCTTGATGTCAAAAAGGATATCGAGCCGGAACTGGACGCGCTTTCCAGGCTCAGGGCCAAAACCGACTACCGGGATTACGAAAACCTCAAAAAGGCCGGCTTTAAGGCTCCGGAAGCCTTTCAGATCTTTCTCGCCCGGATCAAGCCCCTCGGGAATGCCTTTGTGCAAAATATGACCTCCGCGGCCAGTACGGTCTCATCCGCCGAAAAGATGGCCCCCGCGGTCGGAAAAATAGCCAAAAAGGCCAGATAAAGAAATACCCTCGGATCAAACCCATCCTATCCTTCCTTAAGCCGGAAGGATTTTTGTTATCCGAGGCTGTTTTTGTATTATACGTCCTAAACGTGCTATAATAAATATTAAGCCTAGAAAATATTATGATACCAGCAACTTATGGTTGAGGTTAACACAGACGCTAATCCCCGCGTGAGGGGCATAGCCAGAAATACGAGTTATTTTACTTTCGCCCTGGTTATCCAAAAAGTGATCAGTTTCGCTTACTTTGCCGTCCTGGCCCGCAATTTAGCTCCCGCCGAATTAGGGCAATACTACCTGGCAATTTCATTCACCACGATTTTCGCGATTTTTGTCGATTTGGGATTAGCCAATATTTTGGTCAGGGAAACCGCCAAGGATCAGCGCGCGGCCGGACGCCTTATCGGGTGCACCCTGGCCTTAAAAATCCCCCTGGCCCTCGTCACTCTGGCCGTTATCGTTTTCGCCGCAAAAATACTCGGCTACTCCGCGTTAACCGCCGAATTAGTCTATCTGTCCTCGATCTGCATGGTCCTCGATTCATTTACCCTGACTTTCTTTTCCGCATTGCGCGGTTTTCATAATTTAAAATATGAAAGCATAGCCTCTGTCGTTTTCCAGGTCATAGTCCTAGTGTTCGGCTTATCCGCGCTTAAAGCCGGTTTTGGACTGAAATGGATCATGAGCGCTTTAGTCCTGGCTAGTCTTTTTAATTTCATCTATTCGTTTTTGCTTATAAAATATAAATTTGCTTTGGCGATCCGGCCCGTTTTTGACCGCGCAGCTCTTAAACCCCTGCTGGCTCTGGCGGCGCCCTTCGCCCTTTATGTCGTTTTCCAGCGCCTGTACATGTATTTGGATACTGTAATGCTCTCGAAGATCGCCGGCGACTATCATGTCGGAATATACCAGATCGCCTTTAAGGTCGTATTCGCTTTGCAATTCCTGCCGATGGCTTTTATCGCGAGCGTTTACCCGGCATTTTCCGATTACTGGAAGAACAACCGCGGACAGCTGACGATAACCTTCGAACGGGCCATGAACTATCTTATCATAATAAGCCTGCCGATAAGCCTCGGTATAATTACCCTGGCCGACAGGATAATCCTTGTTTTTAGGCCGGAGTACGCCGCCGCCGTCCTGCCGCTCCAGATAGCGGTCGCCGCGCTTTTTTTTATTTTCCTTAATTTTCCCATAGGCGCCCTGCTTAACGCCTGCGACCGACAGAAGATAAATACCCGGAACATGGGCCTTGCTCTGGCGGCCAGCGTGATTCTTAACCTTTTCCTTATTCCAAAATTCCACTCCGCCGGAGCGGCCGCGACCGTTCTTCTGACTAATTTTCTGATGTTTTTCATGGGGATCATCTGGGTCCCGAAGATCATCGAGGCCAGGCCGCGTAAGATCGTTTCTGTTTTTTTCAAGTCCTTGGCCTCGGCCGCGATCATGGTCGCCTTTGTCTGGCCGGCTAAAGCCTATCTCAATATTTTCATAGTTGTTATCCTGGCCGGTGCGGTTTATTTCGGGCTGCTTTTTCTAATGAAAGCACTCCGGGTCGAGGATATAAAAAGCGTGGCAAGATCGTTTTTAAGATGATCAAATATGAAGACACTTCTCTTTACCCTTGAATACCCCCCCTTCAAAGGCGGCGTCGCCAGTTATTACGGCAATTTAGTCAGGCACTTCCCTTCGCCGGAAAATATTTTCGTACTGCATAATAACGAAAACAAGCTTATCGGCCGCTGGTTTCGGCCCCGCTGGCTTAAGGCCGTCCTGCGCCTTTACAGGGAAATAAAAGAAAAAAATATCGGGCACGTCCTGGTCGGCCACCTCCTGCCTCTCGGCATTGCCGCTTATTACGTGACAAAACTGACTAAAACGCCATACACGATCTTCGTGCACGGCATGGATATCGTCTACGCGCAAAAAACCCTCCGCAAAAAGCGCATGAGCCGGAAAATTCTTGGAAAAGCCGCACATATAATCTGTGCGAGCAATTACACGGCCTCTTTGGTAAAGGAATTTATCGGTGATAACGGCCGGATAAGGGTAGTTAATCCGGGGGCGGAAAAAGATATTGTCCGTAATGAAGACCTGATAGCGGCCATAAGGAAAAAGCATCGTTTTTTCAATAAGATAGTCATGTATAGCGTCGGCCGTTTGGTAAAACGCAAGGGGTTCGATAAAGTGGTGGAATCCATGCCGGAGATACTCCGGGCCGTACCCAATCTCTATTATTTCATTGCCGGCGATGGTCCGGACAAGAGATATATTTACGAAAAAGCCCGGGGGATACCGAATATAGTATTCCTGAAAAAACCCGATGATGAGGAAAAATGGGCCTGGCTCGAGGCGTGCGATATTTTTGCCATGGTTTCAAGGAATATAGCCGGGGATTTCGAGGGCTTCGGCATAGTTTATCTTGAGGCGAATTTAGCCGGTAAACCGGTCATAGCCGGCGACTCCGGCGGAGTACGCGACGCGGTCAAAAACGCTTTCTCTGGCCTTTTGGTGAATCCGGAAAACACCGAGCGGATAGCGGCCGCCGTGATCCGCCTCGCCCAGGACGAGTCTTTAAGGAAACAGTTGGGGGAGCAGGGGAGAGAACGGGCGATCAACGAGTTTAACTGGGAGAAACAGGCCGGAAAAATTTATGAAATTTTAAACAAGCAACGATAGGTTAAAAATTTAAACAAAATAATATTATGATCTCAATAGTTATTCCTGTTTATAACCAAGCTGATAAATTGGTTGAATGTTTAGATTCAATAAAAAACCAGACCTACCAGAATTACGAGGTGGTGGTGATCGATGACCGCTCAACCGACCATCTGGCGCCAGTATTAAGAAAATACAAAAATGAGCTGGGACTTAAGTTCGACTACTGGTATAACCAGGCCCGCCATTGGGCGCCTTATGCCCGCAACAAAGGTTTTAAAAAAACAAAAGGAGAGTTCGTCATGTTCTGCGACGCGGACGCGATTTTGGCGCCTGACGCGCTCGAGATAATGCTGAAAACACTTAAAGAACATCCGGAAGCCAGCTACGCTTACCCATCCCATAAATATGGCCGCAAGCTCTTCCGGCTTTGGCCTTTTGACGCGGATAAACTTAAAAAAATGCCTTATATTCATACGACAACTTTAATAAGACGGGAGCATTTTCCTAAAGCCGGATGGGACGAGAATATCAGGAAGCTTAATGATTGGGATTTTTACCTGTCGATGCTCTCCGAGGGGCATACCGGTTTCTGGATAGACCGGGTGCTTTTTACGATCAGGCCGGGCGGAGTATACAGTAACTGGCTACCGTCTGTATTTTATAAGCTTTTTCCTTTCCTGCCCAATGTCAGAAAGTACAATAACGCCCTGGCGATCGTAAAAAAGAAACACCATCTTTAAGTATGGGTTATAAATTTTTAAGCAGCAAAATTTTCAAAACCACCCTGTTGTTCATAGTTCTGGGGGAATTATTTTCGCTCTGCGGGTTTCTCGTGCCGTTTTTCATGACGATTGTTTTTAGCGTGGTTGTCTGCCTGTTCTTGATATTAACTCTTCATAAACTTGAGTACGGAATATATATCGTTTTAGCTGAACTTTTTATAGGTTCTAAGGGCTACCTGTTTTTCCTGGAGATCGGTGATCTCAGCCTTTCCATCCGCATCGCCTTTTGGCTTATCCTTATGTCGGTCTGGGCGGGTAAAAACATCACCAGGATCGTTTCCGAAAAGAAATTCAGTTTACTCCACCGGAAATTCAGTCTGAAAAGGGGGCATATATTGCCGTATTTCCTTTTTCTATTCCTGTTCATGCTTTGGGGGATCGTAAACGGTTTTTTGCATAATAATGACTTCGGCAACATCTTTTTTGATTTTAACGGCTGGCTGTATTTTACTCTGATCTTTCCGCTTTACGATATTTTCGTGAAGGAAAGAAGGATTTTCCGGAGCGCGAGCGAAGCGCTCGAAGGGGTATCGGCCGTTTTTGCGGCCTCCGTGCTCTGGCTCGGTTTTAAAACTTTCTTTCTACTGTTTATCTTCTCGCACGACATGATAGGCATGACCGCCGAACTTTATCGCTGGGTGCGCCTGACCGGAGTGGGGGAATTAACCCGGATGCAGGGAGGGTTTTACCGCATCTTCCTCCAGTCGCAGATATTCTCTTTAGCCGGATTTTTTATTATTTTATGCCTTTGGACCGAACGAATATATAAAAACGGCTGGAAAAACAAGACCTCTTGCTTGATGGCCCTATTCGCGGTTTTACTTTTAGCCACGATCGTCATTAGTTTTTCTAGAAGTTTTTGGGTTGGTCTGGTGATCGGGCTTTTGCTTTTCGCGGCGTTCTCGTTTTGGAGATACGGCTGGAAAAGATCGATCGGATTCGGCGGTGTTTTGGCGGCCGTCGCGGTCGTGAGTCTCTGCCTTATAATGATCACGGTAAAATTTCCTTATCCGAGACCTCTGGGTGGATATAACGCCGTCGGCCTTCTAACCGAAAGAGCCGGCCGGTTAACCGGCGAAGCCGCCGTGTCTTCCCGTTGGAATCTTTTACCCGAATTATGGAGAAAGATAAGCCGGGAAGCCGTTTTCGGGCAGGGTTTCGGGTCCACGGTTACTTATGAATCGAACGATCCCAGGGTCAGGGAAACGAACGCCACCGGCGAATACACGACCTACGCCTTTGAGTGGGGCTGGCTAGATATTTGGCTAAAATTAGGTATATTTGGTCTATTGACTTATCTTTTTATTTTATTTAATATTACGTTTATCGCCGTTAAACTTTCAAAAACAAAGAAGGCTGGCATGCATGCAGGATTAGCCATCGGTCTCATTGTTGTGGCGGCCGTAAATTTTTTCAGTCCGTATTTTAACCACCCCCTAGGAATCGGCTATTTAATGCTTACCGCCGTTATTTTCGAAAGCGGACTGACGGGTTTCCGGTGTGGACAACTATCCCTTGATAAAAAATAAAATTTACTGTATATTAGCTTATAGTTTTGGTCATGCCATAACGATTATATCGGGCATTGCCTAAAAGCTAAAAGCTAACTATAAAGCCATTAAATTATGTCCGATCAAATTATATCCCAGGAGGGATACGATAAACTAAAACAGGAGCTTGATAATCTGATCAATGTCAAAAGACGGGAAATAGCGGATCGAATACAAAAAGCGAAAGACATGGGCGATCTCTCGGAAAACGCGGAATATAGCGAAGCAAAAGACGCACAGGCCTTTAACGAGGGTCGCATAGCTGAACTCAGCCAAGTGATCAAAAACCTGACCATAGTCGAAAGCGACCACAACAAAGAAAATATCGGCATGGGCTCAAGAGTAACGCTCCGGCAGGGAAATAAAGAAATTAATTACACTATAGTTAGTTTTAACGAAGCTGACCCGCTCGAAGGCAAAATATCGAATGAATCGCCCTTGGGTAAAGAACTGATCGATCGAAAAAAGGGGGACAAGATCAGGGTAATAACTCCGCGGGGAGAAATAGAATATGAGATTTTAAAGATCGGATAATCTTACTCCCGTAATTCGAAACCCATGATTAAGAATTGTCGCGTGACAGTTATGGTCAAGGGTGTGGATTACGGGTTTTTTATTTGCTTTTTTTCGCTATTTATATTAAAATAAATATAATGTTTAAAAAATTACCACTCTCGCTTAAAGCAGGAGATTTTTATATTTTACGAATATGCCACAAGAAAAAATAAACGAACGCGATGAGCGTCTTTCTAAACTTCAGGAATTAAGGAAAAACGATTTAAACCCGTATCCGTCAAGATCCGACCGGACGCATTTAGCGTCAGAGGTTTTAAAAAATTTTGAAAAAATTCAGGAAAATAGCGGGGAGCTTATATTGGCCGGACGGCTTATGACCAAACGATCGCACGGCAACCTGAATTTCGCCAATTTATTGGATGTAAGCGGCCAGATCCAGATAGCGGTTTCCAAGAAAGAGCTGGGTTCCGCTGAAAGCTATAAAATGTTCGATAAATTAATAGACATGGGTGATTTTGTCGAGGTAACGGGTGTTTGTTTCGTTACTCACAAGGGTGAAAAAAGCATCATGGTCAAAAGCTGGAAATTGCTTTCTAAGGCGATAAGACCCCTGCCGGAAAAATGGCACGGGCTTAAGGATGAAGAAGAAAAATTAAGAAAAAGATACCTGGATATAATGCTTAACGGCGAAACCAGGGATATGATAGAAAAACGTTCCAAATTTTGGAACTCGATCAGAAATTTCCTGCTTAATAAAGGTTTTCTTGAGGTGGAAACCCCGGTTCTTGAAGTTACTACCGGCGGTGCGGATGCCAGGCCTTTCGTTACCCACCACAACGCTCTGGACATGGATGTATTCCTGCGCATATCAACGGGCGAACTTTGGCAAAAGCGGCTGATGGTGGCCGGACTCGAAAAAACCTTCGAGATCGGGCGCCAGTTCCGCAACGAAGGCATGGACGCCGAGCATCTGCAGGATTATACCCAGATGGAGTTTTATTGGTCTTACGCCGATTATAAGATGGGCATGGCGCTGGTCGAGGAATTATATAAACATGTCGCGCGGGAAACCTTCGGCACGCTTAAGTTCGAAATTCGCGGTTTTGACATAGATCTTGATCAAAAATGGGCGATTTATGATTACCGGGACACAGTAAAGGAAAAAACCGGCATCGATATTTTAAATACGGACATTAAGGCCATCGAGGCAAAGCTTAAAGAATTAAAGATCGACTACGATAAAAAGGGTTTTAATATAACCCGGGCGATAGATAATCTTTGGAAGTATTGCCGCAAAAGCATAGCCGGTCCGGGATTCCTGGTCGGCGTACCGCTCTCTGTAAGCCCCTTAGCAAAAAAAATGTCGGACAGGCCGGAGTTAACGGAGCGTTTTCAGCCTATTATCGCCGGTTCCGAGCTGGGCAACGGCTATAGCGAACTTAATGATCCGGTGGATCAGGCGGCGAGATTCGCCGAACAGCAGAAATTGCGGGAAGCGGGAGATGATGAAGCGCAAATGGCGGATCCGGAATTCGTGGAAGCCCTTGAGCACGGCATGCCGCCCACCTGCGGTTTCGGCATGAGCGAGCGCGTTTTCAGCTTCCTTATGAACAGGACGTCGCGTGAATGCCAGATATTCCCCTTGCTTAAACCTAAAAATCGATAGCGCCGATTTATGAAAATAGTCATTTGCGGCAGCATGTCGTCAGCAAAGAAAATGGTCGCGCTAGAAATAGAACTGAAAAAATTCGACCATATGGTTATTTTGCCGAGGCACGCGCGTGAATACGCAAACGGCGATCTGGCGCCGGAATCAAGCCATGAATCCACGCAAAACAAGATAAACCATGACCTTATACGGGATCATTATGAAAAAATAAAAGCCGCGGACGCGGTTTTGATAGTGAACGAGACCAAGAACGGTATAAAAGACTATATCGGCGGCAACGCCTTTCTCGAATTAGGTTACGGGCACGCTTTGCGCAAAAAAACCTTCATTTTAAACGGCATTCCGGATATGATCTACACTGATGAAATTCTCGCCATGCAACCGGTGATTTTAAACGGTGATATAAATAAAATTAAATAAACATTCGTTTTGCGTTATGAGTTACGTGTTACGAATTATAAGATGATATGTTAGACATCAAATATATCCGTGAGCACGCGGATGAAATAAAACAAGCGGCTAAAAACAAGAATATTAAGGTCGATATAGACGGATTGCTTAAACTTGACGACCGTCGCCGCGGTCTTCTTCAGGAGATAGACGATCTTAGGGCGCAAAGGAATGAATTGGCTAAAACGGCCAAACAGGGCAAACCTTCGGCGGAACAGATAAGTAAGGGCAAAGAACTTAAGGAAGGAGTGGCGAGGATCGAGGCCGAACTTAATGCCGTCGAAGAGCAATACGAGGATATAATGGTCAAGGTCCCGACGATACCGTCAAAGGACGTTCCGGTCGGAAAAGACGATTCGGAAAACGTGGAAATATACCGCGAGGGCGAGCCGACTAAATTCGATTTTGAACCGAAAAGTCATATGGAAATAGCCCGCGACCTCGATCTCTTTGACCTGGAACGGGGGGCGAAAGTCGCCGGTTATCGCGGTTATTACGTAAAGAACGAGGCGGTCAGCCTGCAGATGGCCTTGATGCTTTTTGCCCTAGAGAAGCTTATCGGCAAGGGCTTTACGCCGATGATCCCGCCTACGCTGGTCAAAGAGTTCGCTCTATTCGGCTCCGGTTATTTTTCCGGCCGGAAATTCGATCCGGAAGTCGACGAGATCTACAAGATAGCCAATGAAGAGGTCGAGGCAGACGGTAAAAAGAACAAAGAAGATAAATTTTTGGTCGGAACGGCCGAGCCCTCGCTTTTGGCGTACTTCGCCGGTGAAACGCTCGAGGAGAAGAATCTGCCAATAAAGGTTTGCGGTTTTTCCCAATGCTACCGGTCCGAGATCGGCTCTTACGGTAAAGACACCAAGGGGCTGTATCGCGTACATGAATTCATGAAAGTGGAACAGGTTTGCGTTTCCAGGGCCGATTTCGAAGAATCAAATAAACTGCACTTGGAGATGGTAGAGATCTCGAAAGAACTGCACCGGGAACTGGGACTGCCATTCCGTGTCCTGCAGATCTGCACCGGCGATATGAGCGCCGGAAAATATAAAATGTTCGACCTGGAAGCCTGGATGCCGTCAAGAAACGGCTGGGGGGAAACCGGTTCGGCTTCTAACTTCGGCGATTGGCAGGCGCGGCGCCTGAACGTTAAATATAAAACCGCGGATGGACAAAAGAAAGTCGTTCATATGTTAAATAATACGGCTTTGCCGAGCATACGACCGATGATCGCTATCCTGGAAAATTTTCAGCAAGCGGACGGCTCAGTGGTCGTTCCCGAAGTTTTGCGTAAATTTATGCCGGGAAATATAGATCGAATAGCGCGCAAGTAGCGGCAAATTCGATATCCTTTTATGGCGAATAACGATAAATCGAAAATAAACCTGGCGGTCATTTTTGGCGGGAGATCAAGCGAGCACGAAGTTTCGCTCGCCTCAGCTAAAAGCGTGCTTAAGGCCTTAAGCGGAGATAAATACAATACTATACCGGTTGCCATAACCAAAAAAGGAAACTGGCTTATCGGCGCGAAGGGCGGAGAGTATCTTCGTTTGCACGCGAAGTCGGCCGGTAAGGAAAATGCCATCAGCTTGGAATCGTCGCAAAGCCTTGTTACATCCAAAAATAATGATGAAAAAAATCTGTCCGGTTTTATGGAGGGTGAAATTTCCGGCGGGATCGATCTTGTCCTCCCCATACTTCACGGCGCTTACGGAGAAGACGGGCGGATTCAGGGCATGCTCGATATGCTCGGCATTCCGTACGTGTTTTCCGGCGTTCTGGCCCATGCCCTGGCTATGAATAAGCCAAAGGCCAAGATCAACGTTAAGAATGCCGGAGTGACGGTCGCGGCCGAACGCTTGCTTTACGACGGCGAAAACTATGACGCGGAAAAAATAATCAGCGAATTATCGTTACCCTTGGTCATAAAGCCGGCCGAGCTCGGTTCATCCGTGGGTATCGCTATCGCCAAAGATAAAAAATCTTTGGAGAAGGGGATAGCGGACGCTTTTCGATACGGCCGAACCGTTATGCTTGAAAAATATATTGCCGGCCGAGAATTTACCGTGGCGGTCATGGGCACTGATACGCCGGAAGCCCTGCCGGTCATCGAGATCATTCCGAAAATATCGGATTTTTACGACTATAAAGCTAAATACGAGGAAGGCGGCAGCGAACACGTCTGTCCGGCCGATATTCCCGACAATATCCGCGCGAAAATGCAGGCTTACGCGGTCGCGTCCTTTAAAGCGATAGGCTGCCGCGATCTGGCGCGCGCTGATTTTATCTGGAGCGGCGAGGATGATGTTATCTATTTTATCGAGCTGAACACCATTCCGGGAATGACCGCTACCAGCCTGGCTCCCGAAGCCGCCCGGGCCGCTGGCCTCGATTTTACCGCTTTTTTGGATAAATTGATCGCCGGGGCGATTATCCAATAGCTATTTAAGAGCTACTAATAAAAAAAAATATGCTGCCGGGCGATTTACATAGTAAAAGAAAAATCAGAAATAAGGGGGCGTTGCGCTACAGCACCCGGGAGTATGCCAATCCGTTCTTTGCCGAAAGAAAAAGCAGTAATTTTAAAATAAACGCCCAGCAGTTGCCGCTCTACGTAAAATTAACGTCTTTGTTCGTGCTGGCCGTCGCGGTCGCCGCTATCTGGGTGTTGTTCTATTCTCCTTATTTCCGTATTACCGTCGTGGAGATAAGCGGCCAGGGAAGGGTGCCGGTCTCCGCTGTCGAAAAAATAGCCCAGGAGCTTATAAACAGGAGCGTACTCGTGATCCTTCCGCAAAAAAACCTGTTTTTTTTCGATAAAGGCGATCTGGAAAAGGTCCTCAAGGACAAATACTCATTTGATAATCTTCATATTGATAAGAAATTGCCGCATACGCTTACAATAAACTATGAAGAAAAAAAACATTCGTTTATCTGGAACGAGGACGATAAATTCTATTACATAGACGAAGGCGGGGCGGTCATATCCGAAGTTGATCCACTCGAGGTCCAAGAGAAGGATTATCCTTTAATAAACAACCAAAGCGACAGCAAGATAACCGGCGATGCGATAGCCATAGATAAACTATACCTGAGTTACATTGCGGACCTTTTCAGCCGGTTTCGGGAATATAAAACCACGCATGAAGATCCTGTCAGTAAAGAAAAAAATGAGGTCTCACTTGACGAAATATTCAAGATCCAAAAATTCGTGATCGATAACGAAGCCAATACGGTAAAATTAGTTCTTACCGAGGGTCCGATGGTTTATTTCAATATCCAGGAAGACGCCGGCCGGCAGATAAATAAATTAATCATCATAAAGAACGAAAAGATCAAAGAGGATTTCCACAAAAAGACCTACATAGATTTAAGGATCGGCGATAGTGTATATTATCGGTAGCCGCTATAAGGCATTATTCGACTTTCAATTTTCACGGTAATTTAAGGATTATGTAATAGAATATTTAAAGTTAGATAAAAATATTGTTTTTTTACCAATATTAAATAAAATATAAAATAATTATTTTTTACTAAACTCATAACTAATTAACGAGTAATTTGCGCGTTAAGAGTTACGAAGTTACATGAATAATATGGAGGCAGCTTTTAAAATCGTTTTTGCTTTTGCTATTTTTATTTTTTGCCTTTTTATAATCGGTTTGTTTTTGCTGATCATAAAAATGTTGCTATTGGCATATCCCGAATTAAATATCCTGGGCATTACCATGACCAGACAATACTAAAAGAACCGTAAACAGACTTAGGTATGTTTCCCTTTTTATAGACATAATACTTTGATTAATCTACATTATGCAAAGTATTATATAATGAAATCCCTGTGTTTTCAGGGATTTTTTCATATTTATCCCCTAGGGTATTTGTGTTATAATAAGGTTATGGCAAGTAATAAACCTATAATAGAATATTTAACAGACTACTTGGACTATCTGGAGATCGAAAAAGGCTTATCAAGTAAAACCCAGGAAAACTACAGCCGGTTTTTGCATAAATTTTTTTCCTGGCTAGAGGCCGCTAACCTCTCCTCTCTTAAGCCCGAAAAGATAGACGACGACCATGTCTGGAAATACCGGGTATTTTTATCGCGCCATATGGATCCGAAAACGCGCCGGACGCTTAAAAAAACCACTCAGAATTACTACCTGATCGCGCTCCGAAGCTTATTGGAATTTTTTGCTGACAAAAAAATATCTTCCTTGTCCCCCACTCAGGTAAAATTAGCCCGAGATAAGGATGATAAGGAAATAAAATTTTTGACTTTGGAGCAGATAGAAAGGCTGCTTTTAGCTCCGGATCTTAAAACAAAACAAGGCCTACGCGACAGGGCTTTACTTGAAGCATTGTTCTCCACGGGTTTGCGCGTGGCGGAGTTAGTGGCTCTTAATCGCGATCAGTTAAAAATAAGGAACTCCGCCGAAGAAATTGAAGTTGCCGTGGTTGGTAAGGGCAATAAAGTCCGGTCCGTTTATTTTTCCGAACGGGCCGTCAGATGGCTAAAATCCTATCTGGACAAGCGCGCGGACATGGATCCGGCATTATTCATCAACTATAAACCCGGCATCGAGAAAAGCGGCAAGTCACGCAGGCTTACGACTCAAAGCGTTGAGAATATAGTAAAAAAATACGTGGTTATAGCCGGCCTGCCGGTCATGGCCACGCCTCATACGATCCGGCATTCTTTCGCTACTGATCTATTGGCCCAAGGGGTGGATTTGCGTCTGGTGCAGGAATTTTTAGGCCACCGCAATATCGCCACGACTCAGATATACACGCACGTGACCAATAAACAGCTTAAGGATATACACAAAAAGATACATAACGGCGGCAGGCTTAAGGAATAATCCCCTTCCGCCCGCCCTTTTCAAATAAAATAAACGGCTTTAAGGCCGTTTTATGTAAAAGAAGAGGCGGTCCCGTATTGGAACCGCCCTTGAGTTTTGCGATGGAGGATGCGTGGTCTAGTTGGCGACCGGAGCCTTGTAGTTGAAGTAATTGGCGACAGCGGCGGCCTTGTTCCGGATGCCAGCGGCGATGCTTTTGACCGAGGCGGCCATGCTGTTGGAGGCTTTGATCCCCTCCTCGATACGTTCGATTTCGGCCGCCATGGCGGCCTCATAGTCGGCGCGGGCGTCTTCGGCGGCGTAGGCGGCCGCTTCCATCTCGGAGACCTTGGCAGCGGCCTCGGCCTCGACGACGACGTCGGCGCCGAAGAGCCTGGCGGTTGCCGTGATTGCGGCCGGAATGGCGGCTTCGCCGGAAACGCCGCTCCCGGCCAGGTCATCGAAGATCCGTTCGGCCTCGGGCAACCCGAGAACCGGCTTGGTCCCTGCAATGCGCTGCAGGACGTTCTTGGGGCCGGTTCGGAGGCTGCCATTTTGAATCCCCTTGGGGGTGGCGTAGACCGGAGCGCCGTTGCCGTTTTGTCCGTTGTTGGTCATGCTTGATCCTCCTGTGTTTTGAAAGAATGGTTGTTGTCAGGGTCTTAATTAACGACCCAGGTTTATAGAAACTTGTTACCATTCTAGCATAAAAACAAGACTCTGTCAAGAGCCTTTTAACTTATTTTTAATTTTATATAAAAATTATTTAATATTAGCAAAGATTAATTAAAATAATTTTTTAATATTTCATCTTTTTTAAGTTTTTCGATGTTTTTTAGTATCTGTTTATAGAATTTCGGATAATGCTGCCGCATGATCCAGCGCCAGCGGTAAAACTGCCTGTAGGGCGGTTTCTGGTGGTGCGCGACTTCGTGGCAGAGCGTGCGCAAGACCGACGCTATTTTCTTGGGCTCGCGTTTAGCCGGCGTCAGAATATCGATCGTGATCAGGCCGGTTTTAAGGTTTGTCCGGCCGATAACAAAACCGCGTTTCGGATCAACGCGGGTTTTTCTTCTCATAGGCCGGAAACGAAGCGTCCCCTGCCCCAATATTTTTAAGGCATGATCGCAAATGGATTGTATCAGTTCTTCGTACGACATTTGGCGGCGATTTTCATTTTCTTGGTCTTCGTAAAATTTTCCAGGCTGACGATGCGGTCCTCATGATTCAGAAGTTTATCGTCTATTCTTTGTTTACCGCCCACAGCCGCCGCATTCTCTTCGCGCATGGCTTTCAATTCCCTGATTATCATATCATTGCCCTCGGCCATTTTAGTAGCAAGTCTCGCTTCCACGCCATCGATCTTAGCGTCAAGCCTCGCTTCCACGCCATCGATCTTAGCGTCAAGCCTCGCTTCCACGCCATCGATCTTAGCGTCAAGTTTCGTTATTTTATTATCTTGTCCGGAAAAATTTACATTAATAAGACGGGCGAATCTATCAATCGCCTTGTCCACGATTTTTTGTACGTCTTTTTTGGTTATTTTTTCCTCCGCCATATAGTTATAAACATGATAACATGGATTTTTCGTTACGGCAAATAACTCAAAGGATCGACCGGAATACCGTTAAGCCTGACTTCAAAATGAAGATGCGGACCGGTGGTTAAGGGGCCGGCCCCGGGGGTGCCTGGAAGGCCTCCTGATAGGCCGATAGCCTGCCCCTGGACAACGTATTCGTCTTCGGCCACGTAGATCTTCGAAACGTGCCCGTAAACGGTCGATAAGCCGTCGCCGTGGATAAGCATTATATAGCCGTAACCGGTTGCTCCGCCGGTTTTAATCCGGGCAACGTAACCGGAGGCGGCGGCTTTTAAGGTTGAGCCCTGAGCCGCGCGGATATCGATCGCCGGATGCTCGAAGATATTACGGAATGGATAATCAGGATCATGGAAATAAGCGGTAACGACATTTTTGGGTACCGGCCAGATAAAGCCGTTATCGTTGAACTCAAGCTTGTCGTTGCCCTGGAGTTTCGCGATCTTAGCCCGTACCAGCTTTTCCATGCTGGCGATCTCGGCGGCGACCTCTTCCTGCTCTTTCTTGGCCTGGGCCAGGAGTCTCTGGTATTCCTGCTCCGATGATTTAACCTGAGTCAGTACCAGGGCCTTGCTTTCTTTCTCGCTCTCCAGCTGCTTCTTCTTGTTAATAAGGTCATCCCTTAATTTTGCCAGTTCTTTATTCTGGCTGTCCAATCCCCTTTTCTCGCTTTCAAGCTGGCGCTTGAGCTTTTCGAGGATATCAAGGCCATCGCTTACGCTTTCGTTCATGTCTTCCAGGTATTTTACCTGGGTCAAAAAATCGGATAAAGAATCGTTTAAAAGCAGTATTTCGAGCGTGGATACCCGGTCGCTTTTATGCATTAACCGGATAATATTGGCGATGTGGGTTTTTTCCGTTTCGATCTCCTCACTCTTGCTTTCGATCTCGATATCGGTTTTTTTGATCTCGAGCTTGGTGCGTTCGATCTCGGTTTCTACAAGTTCGATATCGAGCTCGGACTTTGCCAGACGGTTATCCATGATAGAAAGTTGGTTATTAAGACTCACTTTTTCGGATTGTTTTTTTTTGATCTCGTCCGAGTATTTTTTTTGCAGCTCCTGGATCTTGTTGATCTGGCTCTTGTTATCCTGGATATCGTTATTTATGTCTTTAATCTCCTTATTGATCATTTCCGCGTCGCCGTAATTCAAAGTTGCCCCCATAATAAAATCAGCCGAGTTGAGACAGGCCAAAATCGCTAACAATAAAAAAGCTAATTTGATCGTTTTTTTCATAATCCCGTGCCATTATTATAACATAAACCAAAAAAAATACCAAAACGTTGAGACGAGGCATTGCCTCGTCTCTACAAACCTCGCCTTTATATTTTTTCCCGTTTAAATCGTAAGCGCTTTTATTCTTTCTAAACTTTCCGCCTTGCCTAAAACCTCGGCCACATCAAAAGGACCGGGGCTGGCCTTTTCTCCGGTCAAAGCGACCCGCATCGGCCAAAGATATTCCCCTACCCTAAGTTCATTCTTTTTAAGATAGTCCATAATCCCCTCTTCAAGGGAATCATTGGTCCAATTTACTTCAGGGATTTTTTCCATAAGTCCGACGATAAGCTTCAGGTTTTCGCGCGCTTGTTCGGCGGTTAGTTTTTTCCAGGGCAAAAGCAATAAAACTTTGGCCGCGTCCAGTTTATCAACAAAGAAGAATCTTGTAAGTTCACCGATCTCGGAAAGTTTTTTGAGTCTTTCCTGTTCAAGTTCAACAACTTTGGTAATAAAATCTTTCGATTGCTTTCGAGGATTATCGGTCAGGGCCAGGTTTTTTTCTAGAAACGGTCGGCACAATTCGACCAGTTCACCAAGTGGTTTCTGCCGGATGTAATAGCCGTTAAAGTAGTCCAGCTTATCAATATCGAAGACCGCCGGACTTGTGCCGATATTTTTATAGTCAAAGGTTTCTTCAAGCTCTTTCAGGGTCAATATTTCATTATCGCCTTTCGGATGCCAGCCTAAAAGCGCGCAAAAATTTATAAGCGCCTCAGTTAGATAGCCCTTGTCGCGATAGTCTTCGACGGCTACATCGCCTTGGCGTTTTGATAATTTACCGCCGCCTTTATTTAAAATTAACGGCGGATGTACGAATTTAGGCACATCCCAGCCAAAGGATTTGTATAACAAAATGTTTTTAGGAAAAGAGGGTATCCAGTCTTCACCTCGGACGACATGGGTTATTTCCATCAGGTGGTCATCAACTACTACTGCGAACTGATAAGTCGGCATGCCGCTTGATTTAATAAGCACATGGTCTTCCAGTTCTGACGCCTGAAATTTAATATCTCCGCGCAATTCATCGTGGGCCACTACCTCGCCGTCTAAAGGCATCTTCTGTCTGATCACGTATTTTTCTCCCGCTTTTATTCTCTCCTCAACTTCTTCCGGGTATAAATCACGGCAATGGCGGTCATAGCGTGGCGCCTGCTTATTCGCCTGCTGTTCGGCGCGCATTTTTTCCAGCCTTTCCGGACTGCAGAAACAATGATAAGCGCCGCCTTTAGCCAGAATTTCATCCCGGTATTTATCGTAAATCGCCTGGCGCTGGCTCTGCACGTACGGTCCGTATTCGCCGCCGATACCGGGTCCTTCATCGAATTTAAGGCCGCTCCAGTCGAGAATCCGGAAAAGCGCCTCTTCCGCTTCACCAACGTAACGCTTTTCATCAGTATCTTCGATGCGTAGCGCCAGCGTGCCATGCTCGGCCCTGGCGATCAGATAGGCGAATAAAGCCGTGCGGAAGTTGCCGATATGCAAAAATCCGGTCGGGCTGGGAGCGAAGCGCGTTCTTATTTTTTCCATATATTTATAATTTAAGATTTAATTTATCTTCAGCTATTATACATTTTTTTCTCGTTTTTGCATATTCTTTTACGCGTATTTCATCAGACTCCTTTAAGTGGCATATCAGGGCTTTTTTTACATTAGCTATTTTCATGATACGGTCAAGCCGGTCCAGACTGAAATGGTTGGGTGTAGGTTTCGGATATCCAGCTTCAATAATAAGCAGATCCGCGTTACGCGCCGCTTCGGACAGACAACTTAAGCTTTTTTCACTACCGATATCTCCCGGATAAACCAGCTTTTTGCCGCCGGCTTTTATCACGTAACCGACCGATTTAAACCAGGGCACGTGAAAAACCGGAAAGGTCTTCACGCTTATTCCGCCTGTCCTGAAAACGACGGTTCCTTCGCGGAACTCCACCGGATGATGCTCTTTCGGTTCCGGCCAGAAGATCCGGCGCCATTCCTTGAATCTTCTTTCGATGGTTTGCGGTCCGGCTATAACGATCTTCCTGTTTTTACGGCCTTCGTAGCAATCCCCGACCCAACGAGAGTGGATGAGGTTGAAACAGTCCCCGAAATGATCCGTGTGGAAATGCGATATCAGGATAGCGCCGATATCCCTGTGGTCTATGCTCGCTTCGGATAATCGGGCTATGGCGCCGAAACCGCAATCCAGGAGAATTTTCTTGTTTTCGTGCTCAAGTAAAAAAGCCGAAGGGAATCTTTTTGGGGTCAAAAATAAAGTACCGGAACCTAAAACAGTCAGTTTCATATTTTTTTGCTGTACAAATTTTTTGTACAGTTTTTAACCGATAAGAAAATAAATATTGAATATAAGCGAGACCAGGAGAAGAAAACCCGCCGCGATAAGCGCTGTCCGCAGTTTTTTGACGTTTTCCGCCGCTTGCGCCGCCTCTTCCTCTCTGTCCTTTTTTAAGATTATGTTGGTTATGTCATTTATAAGGTAGATGTATTTTTTTAAACGCATTTTCATATTGTTTATTGTTTGTTCATTGCTTTATTAAATTTTTCCAAATATATTTTTGCCGCCGTCCGCCTTACTTCATGCACCCCTTCTACCAGTTTATCGCTATCTACCCATTTCCAGCCGGCGTGATCCCAGTAATTCGGATCAATATCCTCGTCTTTTCCGATGAACTCGGCGATAAAAAGCCCTTGTTTTTGTCCCCGATAACCGATATGTTGATTGGTCCTGTAACCCGTTCTATCAGCGAATTTATATTTATACAAATTTTCGAAAGAAGCAAGGGGCTTGAATTTATTAGTGTTAAGCTCCTCTGACAATTCCCGCGTGCCGGCCGTTTCTATGTTTTCCCCGTCCGTTCCCCCCTGCGGCAGTTGCCAATGGCCGGGATCATCTTTTCGTTCCGTCAATAAAATCCGATATCTATCATTTTCTTTTTTGAACAGCAGGCAGGCGACATTCGGACGGTATAAAAACGGCAGTATAAATCGCCATTTGATGAATTTATAAGGGAATATGATAACCGCTTGATATATTCTCTTAAGGCGCCACAGCCGCCGCCCCCCGGTTTCTTTAAAAACCCGCCATAACCATTCAAACCCGAGGACACGTATTGGTTTAGGCGCGCGTTTTATTTTTTGGGTCAAAAAATCGAAAGAACCGCCCACGCCGACGGCTAATTTAACATAAGGCATTTTCGGCAGGTTGCCATAAATGAACTTTTCCTGCCAGGGAGCGCCTAAGGTTACGAATATTATTTCGGGCTGGAAAACATTGATATTCTGGTAATAGGGCATGCTCCATTCCCGATCGACCTCTTCGATCGCGAAGTTCAGCTTCGGATAGTTTTTCCGCAAAACGGTTTCTATGTCTTCTTTTCGCGAAAGGCTTTTGCGCCAGTTCAATACGGCTATTTTGCGGTTTTCGCTTTCAGCCATTTTTAGTATCTCCACGGTAAGATCAGCTCCGGTCACGCGTTTTAAATTAAAACCCATTGTCCACGCGGCGAATTTAAGCCCAACACCGTCCGGTAAAGCCAGATCGGCGTGGTTAAGGATATGCCAAAACTCCTCGTCGCGCAAAGACTCAAGGATTATTTCAGGATTAGGGGTAACAATATAATGCTGGCGGCCGTCTGACAAAAACCCCCCGATCTTTTTCCAAAGAGAAATTTTATCGATCGAACTTATGCCTATACCTAATATATTAATATTATCCATATTAAAATTAAAGCGATAATTTAAATTTCTCCACGACCGTATACCGCGCGCCGGCCAGGTATAATCTCGATTCCATCAGGTCAAAACTTTCGACCGCGAATCCGCCGGACCGCATAAGCGGCACGGTTACGGGAAGGCGGAATACGGAAGGTTCTTTTATCCGGCCGATCGTAATATGGGGATGCCATGGCCGCTTATCGATCTTTATCCATTGGGAGAGATTTTTGCCCAATATTTTTTGGAGCGAAAGGGCGGAATTGCCGTTTGACTGCTTTAACTCCAGGTACAGGATCTTAGGATTATTCATGGCCGGAAAAGCGTTCAGCCGGCCGCTTAAAGCGAATTCCATCGGGTGGTACTTGCCGGAAAGGTTTTGCATTTCCATTTTTATTTTTTCGGCTTGCTCCGGTCCGGTATCCCCTAGAAAATGAAGGGTAATATGTAGTGTCAAAGGATGCGCCCAGACAACCCCCGGGATACTTTCCTTAATTCCGTCAAGAAAAATTTTTACGCTTTGTTTCATCTCGGCGGGGAGGTTCAAGGCTATGAACAATCTTTTATTTTTGACATTTTTCATATAATTATTATACTGTAAATAGCGAGGTTAAGCAATGTATTTGAAAATCGGTATGCATGAAGCCTTATTTTATAAAAAACTTGATGATAGATCCGTAGAATGCCGCCTTTGCAGCCATTTTTGCGTGATCAAAAACGGTCAGACCGGTATTTGCCGCGCCCGAAAAAATGATAACGGCGTTTTATATTCCCTGGTTTACGGATACCCGCTGGACGCTAATGTGGATCCGGTTGAAAAAAAACCTCTGTTTCATTTTTTTCCCGGTTCCAGTACTTATTCTTTCGGCACCCTGGGTTGCAACTTCGCTTGCGCCAACTGCCAGAACTGGAACATTAGCCAGGCCAAAACGCTTGAAAAAAAAATAAAAGATCTGAATTTCGTTACGCCGGAAAGAATGATCGAAGAGGCGTTAGCCAATGATTGCGTTTCAATTTCCTATACCTACAACGAGCCGACCGTATTCGCCGAATACGCCCTGGATATCATGAAGTTAGCCCGGAAAAGCGGCCTTAAGAATGTTTGGGTTTCTAACGGCTATATGAGCGAAGATTGTCTTAGTGCCATAATCCCCCATCTGGACGCGATCAATGTTGACCTGAAATCGATCGATAATGATTTTTATAAAGCTAATTGCGAAGCGCGTCTGGATCCGGTTCTGGAAAATCTGAAAATGTTAAAACAGGAACAGGTCCACCTGGAGATAACGACGCTCATAATCCCCTCTTTATCCGCTAACTCGTCCATGCTAAACCGGGTAGCGGAATTCATTGCCGGAGAACTTGACGTTGACGTACCCTGGCACGTCACCCGGTTTTCCCCTTCTTTGTCATGGAAGCTTAAAAGCCTGGCTCCAACCGCCGACGACCTTATATACGAGGCTTGCGAGATCGGCCGGGAAGCGGGACTTAAATATGTTTATGCCGGCAATATCCCCGGCGACCAGAAAGAAAATACTTACTGTCCCAAATGCGGCGAGATCGCTATACGGCGAATGGGATATAGCATAGAACGACTGGATGCGGGCGGGCGCTGCGCCTATTGCGACCGCGACCTGAATATCATCGAATAAATATTATTACCTAAATTTTAATGCCTTAAGGGGTATTTTATTTTAGCTAATTATATTATAAAATTTTTAAAAATCCTTGAGCACTTGACACGTAAATTCTTTTGTTGTAAATTATAATTAGCACTCATGTCGTAAGAGTGCTAACACGCTATTCTAACTATGGGTTAACTTATTTATTTTATAATAATAATTTAAAGATATAAAAATATGTTCAATAAATTTACTAATAAATCACAGGAGGCGATCATAAACGCCCAGATAATCGCCCAGGATCACGGACAGATGCAGATCGAGGCTTTGCATATTCTGGCTTCGCTTCTGACTCAAAGCGAAAGCCTGGTCAAGCCGATCCTGGAAAAACTGAAAGTCGCTCCCGAAACGGTCGAGCAAAAAGTTTACGACCGGATAGAAAAACTTCCGAAGTCGTCTTCTGTTTCGGCCGTGGGCACCGTTCAGGGCACGGCGGAGGTTGCCATGGTTTTGGAACGATCGAAAAAAGAGGCTGAACAAATGGGCGATGAATATATATCGACCGAGCATTTGCTATTGGCGCTTATCGGAATAAAAACCGAAGCCCAGGGGATATTGATCGGATTGGGCGTCGAATACGAAAACGTTTTAGGAATATTGTCGAAACTGCGCGGTACGCAAAAAGTCGATAACCCCGACCCCGAAACCAAGTATAAGGTCATGGAAAAATATGCCATAAACCTGACCGATCTGGCTCGCAAGAAAAAGCTTGATCCGGTAATCGGCCGGGACAACGAGATCAGGCGCATCATGCAGGTTTTGTCCCGCCGCACCAAGAATAATCCGGTTTTGATCGGCGAGGCCGGTACCGGCAAAACCGCTATCGTCGAGGGCTTGGCCCAAAGGATCGTTTCCGGGGACGTGCCCGAAACCTTGAAAAACAAGGAATTGATCAGTCTGGATCTGGGTGCCTTGGTGGCGGGCGCCAAATTTCGCGGAGAATTCGAGGATCGTTTGAAAGCGGTCATGAAAGAAGTTAAAGCCAACGGCGGTAAGATAATATTGTTCATCGACGAGCTCCATACCTTAGTGGGCGCGGGAGCGTCCGAAGGATCGATGGACGCTTCTAATATGCTTAAACCCGCTTTGGCCCGCGGCGAACTTAAGGCCGTCGGAGCGACCACTACCAAGGAATACCAGAAATATATCGAACGCGATTCCGCTCTGGAAAGGCGCTTCCAGCCGATCTATGTGGCCGAACCGAACCAGGAAGACGCGGTCGCGATACTTAGGGGCATAAAGGAAAAATACGAGGTGCATCATGGCGTCAGGATCACTGATGACGCGATCATAGCGGCGGTAAAACTTTCTTCCCGCTATATTACGGACCGATTCCTGCCGGATAAAGCCGTCGACCTCGTTGACGAGGCTACCTCCGCCCTGCGGATGGAGATCGATTCCATGCCTGAAGAACTCGATGAGTTAAAAAGGGAGATAAAACGCCTTGAGATCGAAAAAGCCGGTTTGGTCAAAGAAAAAAGAAACTCGTCTAAACTGGCGCACGTAAACGAGAAATTGGCGCAAATAAAGGAAAAAGCCGGCCAGATCGAATTGCATTGGAACAACGAAAAGGAGATCATCTCGCGGATACGCGCTTCAAAAAAGGATATAGACGAACTTAAAGTCCGAGCTGAGATAATAGAAAGAAAAGGCGACGATCTTACCGAGGTGGCGGAAATCAGGTATTCAAAGATTCCCCAGTTGGAAAAAGAGGTAAAAAAGAACGAAGACGAACTTTTTAAGATACAGAAAAGCGGCCAAAGGATACTTAAAGAAGAGATCGACGAAGAAGATATCGCGAAAGTAGTGTCCCGCTGGACCGGCATTCCGGTCTCGAAAATGCTCGAATCAGAAATAAAAAAACTGGCTCGCGCCGAAGAAGAATTATCTTCCCGGGTCAAGGGGCAGGCGGACGCGATCAAGTCCGTAGCTAACGCCATCAGGCGTTCCCGCGCCGGGATCAGTGAAGAGCAGCGGCCGATCGGTTCCTTCCTATTCGTCGGTCCGACCGGGGTCGGCAAGACCGAATTAGCCAAGGCTTTAGCAAAATTCATGTTCAACGATGATGCGGCGCTTATCCGGATCGATATGAGCGAATTCATGGAAAAACATTCGGTCGCCAAGATCATCGGTTCGCCTCCCGGTTATGTCGGGCACGACGAAGGGGGGCAACTGACCGAAAAGATCAGGCGCCGGCCGTATAGCGTGGTTCTTTTCGACGAGATCGAAAAGGCCCACCCGGAAGTATTCAACATCCTCCTGCAGGTATTGGACGATGGCCGCGTTACGGATTCGAAGGGACGGATGGTCAACTTCAAGAATACGATCGTGATCATGACGTCCAACCTGGGGAATGAGGTCATTAAGCAGTACTCAATCGGCTTCTCCGACGGCGGAAACGCGGTTGACGCGGCTAAAATGCGCTCCGACGAGATGAAAGAAAAGATCGACACGATCCTAAAAAATCATTTCAAGCTCGAGTTCCTTAACCGGATAGACGAGATCGTCATCTTCAAGAGCCTGGACAAGGATACGCTCACGAAGATCGTCGATCTTGAATTGATCAAGCTGGAAAATCGTTTGAAGGACCAGAATATAAGATTAAAGATCGCGCCCAAAGTTAAGAAGATGCTCGCGGATAAAGGCTATGACGTCACTTTCGGCGCCCGTCCCTTAAAGCGCATTATCCAGAACATGATATTGGATGAGCTCGCGCTTGATATTATCGAAGGCAAGATCAAGAATGGAGACAGGGTAGCGATAGACATGGGGATAAAGGATAGATTGTCGGTGTCGGTCAAATAATGGATTTTTAAATATAAAAACCGGGTTCACGATGAGGAACCTGGTTTTTTATTGAAATAAATTCCGAACTCACGACCGTAATAACTGTAGAGACGTTGCATTGCAACGTCTCTACGTATATAAACTTATAAACGTCTTTGTGTCTTTTTATCTTACCGCGCCGGAATAAGCGATCGCCCTCACAATATCCCAGTCAATGGCTGAGGCCGGATCGTAGCTGAATATCGCCCTGAATATCCGGATAGCGGCTTTTTCGCTTTCCATATTCCTCTCGGCCGGCCTAAGTCCGTAGGCGATGACCGTGACGGCGGCATTATCGCGCGCGTTGTTCATATCAGGTTGCCGCTTATAAACTTCCGCGAATTTCGTATCCTGGGCGGCTTTTTCCTTGGCGGCATTCTTTTCGCTTGGCCAGCGGCCGTTCGCGATCTTTATAACATCCTGCCATTCAGCCTCGGTTTTGGGAAGTTTACTGAAAGCGGCCAGATAGGAGTTTAAAACGCCCGCCCTTTCCCCTGCTCCGAGTATTTTCGTGGTAGGAGTGCCATTATGGATATAATAAGCTAAAGCGTATCTTTCTTCTTCGCTTAGATCGGCTTTACGTTTGTTATAGATATAATCATACAAACGCTTAGTGGTGGCGCTTAAAGCGACGGGGGCTTTATTGCCTCTTATTTCCCGGGCCTCGCTTAAGCTGACCGCTTCCACTATCCGTCCCTCGACACCGCCCAGATTCTTATATGTGCCGACTGCTACGGTTACGCCGTTATTATCGGTATCGGAGTCGCCGGTATTTCCGCCGGTTGTCGCTCCCTTTTCTATGATAACCGCGTCCGAGCATTCACCCTGGCTGTTTTTGGCGTATAGAGCGTAATAATATTTAAGGTTCGAAGCTATGTCTTTGTCTTCATAGGCGGTGCCGTTGCCGTCATATATTTTTTCTCCGAGAGCCTCGGCGGCTTGGCAGGTAAGGTAGGAAGCAAGCGCCTCGGTTGATTTTATGATCATGGATTTAGAGTAATTAGCGGCCGGGTTCTGCCATTTTATCGTTATCGCGTTCTCGGTCCTTTCGGCGGTAGTCGAGCTTACCGTTCCCGGCTTGGTCGAAACGGGCGTGGCCAAAGAGCCTCCGCCACCCCCGCCTCCTCCGCCTCCTCCGCCGCTGCCGCCGCCGGAAGAAGAACCACCGCCTCCGCCGGTACTCGCGGCCGGTTTATCTACATAGAAGGATATTTCGTAATCGTCGATATTGGCGTTGCCGTTTTCGTCGGCGCAGCGGACATAATATTTATGATTAGTATCGTTGGCTAAACCGCTCAATGCAAGCGTATGCGCGGTGGTCGTGGCCGCCGATATGATGCCGGTCATAGCCTCGTAAGAGGTGCTGGCCGTCATAGCGTAGCGGCAATAAGCCGGCTCATCGGTATTAAAAGTCAGGTTAGCGTTAGCCGTGCCGGCTGTTAAAGTGCCCGCAGGCGCGCCATTAGAACGGACCGGAGCTATAATATCAGCGGGAGCTGGAGGCGTAGGCGGTTCCTGAACATTAACGGTTCTGGTCGCCTCGGTAGCGTGGTTGCCAGCGGCGTCGGTAACGTTATAAGTTATGGCATAGGTTCCGACAATATTTATATCTACCGGATTAACAGTAGTGATATTTGCAGTGATATTTCCGTCTGTGCCGTCCATAGCGGTCGCGCCGGCATCGGTATAGGTGTCGCCGACGTAGATATTAACAGGGTTTTCGCCGACTAAAGTTATAACCGGAGCGGTCGTATCGGGCAAAGAGTAATGGATTGTGATAATATCGCTGGCGGAATTACCGGCTTCGTCGGTGCCGCTTATTGTTATTGTATTTTCTCCTTCACTTAATGTGAATTCATAACTGAAATTAATTTCCGGATCTGGTCCGGGTAATCCGGCTCCGCCGCCCGCACCACCTGTACCGCCATCTATCGAGCTTCCGATACTTACAAGTCCGACATTGTCCGTGGCCGTTCCATGCACAGTGATGGTCGGATCGGCGTTTTCGTAATAATAAACGTCTTCGTTTGTCGGTAAAATTACGTTGATGATCGGAGACTGATCATCAATAACAGTCACTTCCCTATTTTCCCATTCGACATCATAAGATTCAAAAGATTCGTTGGCCACCAGGCAGGTGTCGGGATTTTCAGTAAAGTCGAATGTACTTATGCCGTATCCGACCGCTTCAAAATTCAACGCCACCATGAGTATATCTTCGGTGGGATTGGTTATTGGAAGCGCACCGGTTCCATCCATCATAACCGTTATTGTTCCGGGTGTATTTTCAAATACATCAAGCATCCAGTCGCTATATTCAGGAACATTTGTAATACCTGACTCAAATTCTTCGTAACTTAAAACCTCTGTGTTATAAGTAAATTCGGCAAAAAAGTAAGATACGTCTATTGGCCTGTACAATTTTACCCAAAAGGGGAAGCTGGAGCCGTAATCAAGCTCGTAAAGTTCAGAGAAACGCACCTCCATTGTATCATCAACCGGCGGCACAACTACCTGGTTAACCGTGACGTTTCCATTATTCCACAAAGCTGTTAAATCGCCAAAGTTTAAGAAATTGAAATCAGGTTCGAAATTAAGATAAGAAGTTCCCGAATCAATGGCAGTAAAATTGAATATAACGAGTGTTTGATTGTTATTTATCGGTGTACCATCAATACCATCCATTGAAACCATGATTAATCCGGATTCATACTCGAACGGATCATACAGAGTCCAGCCATTATCGTTTAATGTTTCTGACGGAGTTACGCCCACAAAGGTCAAAATCGTATTATCAAAAGTTAAGGCCAAATCGACCGTATTAAGATTGATTGCGTCTTTGACGGTTACGGCCACAGCAACGTTATCCCCTACGTTTACGGTTTGATCGGCCGGCGTAATCATAACATCGACCACCGGTTCTTCCGGAATAATTTGTTCATCAATTATAGTTTGGCTGTTTTCCCAAGTAGCAGAAATGGGCATTCCCTCCGAATCAGTAAGATAACTTTTTTCTTCTCCTTCTGTAACAAAATTTAACCCAGAAGTCCCGGACTCTCCTTTGGCGGTAAAGTTTAATATCGCGGCCGTACCGTTGCCATTTATTCCATCACAACTACCCCTGTCAACGTAAAAATGTAAACCAGTATCAGTAGTCTGAAATCCGGGAGTTAAGTCATCACAACCAAGGTCCATAAGTTCGCCGACTTCCGCATTATTAAATTCTAAAAGGGATTTGTCGTAATCTACAAGGAAACGTGAGGCATGCAAATCCTCGGCATCGTCAATATTGACCTGTGCAGTAAAACTTTCGTTTAGTCCTACGCTTGCCGGCACCACGATTCTGGCGCTAGCGGCTAAGACCGGGTTAAGCGGCAAGAGAGCGCTTAAAGCGATGATCACGAATAGTTTTTTCATAAATTATTGTCTTAGTCAAGCCGTTTAAAACTAGGGCTTGACAAAATTTAATTTTTAGTATATAGTAGTTAGTTCTAATATTTTTATATCTTAACATTTAATTATAGCACATAAATTAATATATGTCAAGTAATTTAATTATATAAAACTAATATTAGAATAAAAAATAAACTATATTAAAAAATAAAAACATAAAATAGTCAAGCAAAATTGCTCATTACAACCCAAATATAGGAGGAAAGCATGAAAAAAATTTCCGTAATTCTGATCTTTTTTCTGGCACTCGGCGGTCTCTTCGCAATGAGCGCGAACGCTGCCGATGTAAGCCTGGCCTGGGACCCAAATCCTCCCGATCAGCAGGGCAGAGAAATCGGTTACAGGATATTCATAAGATCGGCTGGGGCAAACTATAACTATTCCCTCCCCAGGTGGGAGGGCACGGCCACTAACTGTACCATTCCTGATATAGATGAAAATAATACCTACTATTTCGTTTGCCGAGCCTACATTGTAGGCACAACCGAACAAAGCGGAAATTCTAACGAAGTAACGCTCGGTACCGCGTATGTAAACACTCTAAATGATTCCTATGAATCATATTTGACCGGGACTGATCCGGACAATGACGGGATTAACCACTCGTTGCGGGTCATCAACATCAACGTCGAAACGGAACCGATAGACCCGAAAGACATATATTGGAAGAAAACCGGCGTAAACGCCAATGTCGGACAGGTCGTATTGGTTGAATTTGATGCTAAATTCACCGATCTGGCCGGTTCTGACAGTTTGATTTCGCTGAGAATAGAAGACGAAGACGGCGTGTCCCACTCCACCGAAAGGACTGTATTTGTCGATTCTGAATGGAGACGACATTCTATTGAAATCGTCCTCCGAGATCCGGTTATGACTGCCGAACTAAAGGTTTACTGCGGTCAAGCAGCGGGCAGCTACGAATTTACGAATATAACCATAGCGGTCCAGAATCCCATTGTTGAACCCATAATGCACGCCTATCTCCAAAGGCTGGAAGCAAGTACGGTCGGCAACCGTTATAAGGCTATTTTCGGATGGATGCCGCCCGCCGAAAGCGACGGCGTTATTTTCCGCGTTGCCCGGACCTTAGAAGACCTGGAAAGTCCGGACGGAGCGGCTTTTATTGACACTCTCCTCCCGGCGGGAACCACGGAATATGCAGTAGAAATAAATGCCGCGGTGGCGATGTACGGTGGTATCAATCTTTTTACGGGAGTTTTCATTTCCGTCTCTAACATGGTTGACGGATTGGAAAGCGCGCCGTATATTACCTGTCATCTGCCCGGGAATACGCAAGGTACGGTAGATGATCCTATACCGCCTTTATTCTCGGAAATAAAAGTGGACGCATCGGATATCGCGTATGTCCAGGAAGGTTATTACTATAATACGCACCCGGTGCCAATGCCAGGAGATTTTCCGGCCGGACCGGAAGAGCGTGGCGACATTGATAATCGTCTAGGCGCCGGGAAAGTATTAGATTGGAGTTTTGCCCGTTCGCAGAATAACAAAATGTTTATCTTATCCATGCCGTAATGGGGCATGAGAGCACCTTTCAAAAAATGAAAAATCCCCGGAAAATCAATTCCGGGGTTTTTATTTGTGCAAAAATGTTTTTGACAAAACTTTTAACTTATACTAAACTAGATAAAATTCGTACTTTGACTAAAAACGGGGGTATTGTATAGTGGATATACTCAGGAAAAAATTTTGTGATTGGGACGAACGAATGCAAGAGAGATTAAAGCGGGCCACTCTTGAAGGCGGTTGGCTAAGGCGTTTTATCCCATATTTTCCAGAATCGCCGACTATGGTCATAATGGGTCCGAAACAGCTTATGGGCTGGGCGTTTGTATTGCACCATGAATATAAAATTTATTTTATGATTTATGTGCATGAACGTTATCGCGGACGCGGCTTGGCTACCTGCTTGATCAAAGAGGCCATCAAAGATTTTCCGGTTATTTCTTTAGCTGGTTGGGATAGGAAAACCAAACGCCTGTTCGGGGACTTACAAAAACACCATCCAGGCAGGATTGAAATGTATGATTTCTGGAAGAATGTCAACAGATTCAGAAAAATTTTAGATGAAGCGAAAGAAAAAAATAAAAAAGTAAGAGGTTGAATAAATTAACCTCTTTTATTTTTTAAAATTTTCTAATTGTATTAATTTGTGCAAAAAAGCGATCTATAGTATAATAAAAATAATAAAAAATTAACTTACGGACATTATAAATCGTGTCTTTTTTGTTTTAATATGACTAAAAAGTTTTTATTACTGAGCATAATAACGATCGGCTTAGGTTTAGCTTGGAGCGGGGCGCGGGCCGCGGAATTCAATCCCAATAATATAATCAGCGACGCGGAAATGCTCGACTCGAGCACCATGACCCTCTCCGAAATTCAGGCTTTTCTGGATAACCAGGGCGGCTACCTTGCCCGCTATAAAACGGCAAACTTCGAGGGCAAGACCAAAACCGCCGCGGAGATAATCTATGACGCCGCTACCAATAACTACGATTGCGGCGACGCGGAGATGAGCGCCAATCCGACCGAGGCCGAAAGAAAGATAAAATGCAAACCCGCCCGGATAAATCCCCGCCTACTGCTCGTTTTACTGCAAAAAGAGCAAAGCCTTATCGATGATACCTCCCCCACCCCGAGGCAGCTTGACTGGGCGACCGGCTACGGCTGTCCGGACGGCGGCGGCTGTAATTCCCGCTGGCAGGGCTTCGGAAAACAGGTGAATTCCGCGGCTTTGCAATTCTTCGATTATGTCACCAACCCGCATCTTTACTCCTATAAAGCCGGCAATACTTATACGATCACGAATACCGGCCGGCCTGCTCAGGCCGTTACCCCGGCCAACAACGCTACTGCCGCTCTTTATAACTACACTCCGCATGTTTATAACGGCAACTTTAATTTCCACAAGCTCTGGATGCGTTATTTTACATTCACTTATCCGAATGGCAGTTTGCTCCAGGTTAAGGGGGAGGCCGGTGTCTGGCTTATCCAAAAAGGCCAAAAACGCCCGTTTTTAAGCAAGGGCGCTTTAACCAGCCGTTTTGATGTCAAAAAAGTGCTCCAGGTGGGTAAAAGCGAATTAGACCGCTACCCTAAAGGCGCGCCCATAAAATTCCCGCAATACTCGCTGGTTCGCTCCCCCGGGGGCACGATTTATCTTTTAGTTGATGATACCCGGCGCGGGTTTGACAGCACCGAAGCTTTCCGGAAGATCGGCTATAACCCGGAAGAGGTTATGAACGCGAGTTGGGAAGATATAAACGCCTACCGGGAGGGCGTCCCCTTGACCGCTACGACCTCTTACCCGACCGGCGCTTTGCTCCAGGATAAAACTACCGGCGGAATCTACTGGGTAAGCGACGGGACGAAAGCGCCGCTCTGGGACGCCGTGCTTCTTAAAACTAAATTCAAGGGCAAGGCGATCACCCCCGAATCCCCGGAAAAACTGGCCGGGTATAAAACCGTGGAACCGGCCATCTTCGGCGATGGCGAGCTCATAAAATCAAGCGCTTCGCCGGCCGTTTATGTCATAGACAATGGCAGGAGAAGGGCGATCACTTCCGGCAAAATATTCGAAGATATGGGCTACCGCTGGGAGAACGTTATTACGGTTACCCCGAAAATACTGGCTCTCTACGAAGTCGGCGAACCCTTAAGCGAGATTTACGCGGCGGAAACGGAGACTGACGATGACGCAGCCGACTCTCAGGACGCCGCCGCGACCTCGACCGCGGACGATGAGTTAAGCGAAACTATAAATAATATTTTAAACCCATAAAAAATATAAGAAAAAAGACGCAATATCCATGCGTCTTTTGTAAAAGTATATGTCTCTCGTTCACGCTTCAGTGGTCCCCCATCCGCCCCTGCTTATTCCCGCGATCGGGAAAGAAAACCTTTCCCGGCTGGCGGCAACGGCCGAATCCTACCGCTTGCTGGCGAAAAAACTTACGGACGACAATATCGACACCATCGTCATTATTTCTCCGCACGGCATAATCCAGTCTAACGTATTTACGATGAATCTTAATCCCCAATTTTCCTGCAATTTCAAGGATTTCGGGGATTTTGCCACGAAAAAAACCTGGAACGGCAATATCGCGCTAACCCACCGGATAAGGGAAAGCCTTGAAACCAAAGCGCCTCTGCAGCTTATCTCCGCCGAAGAGCTTGACCACGGAGCGTCCGTGCCGCTCTATCTTCTGACCGAAAAATTGCCGGCTGTAAAAATAATCCCCATCTATTATTCCGGTCTCAGCAACGAAGCCCATTTCCAATTCGGAGAACTCCTGAAACGCGAATTCCTGGTCAATCGGGACCGGGTGGCGGTTATCGCTTCCGGCGATCTTTCTCACCGCCTGACCAAGGACGCGCCGGCCGGTTACTCGCCCAAGGGCAAAAAATTCGACCAAAAGATCCAGGAGTGCCTTTTAAAGAACAGGTTCCGTGATATAGTCGAGATCGATCGGCATCTGACCATGGACGCGGGCGAATGCGGACTGAAATCTATCCTGATCCTTTTGGGGATCCTTGACGGCATCAAGCATGAGCCGAAATTGTTGTCATACGAATATCCTTTCGGAGTGGGTTACTTGGCGATGGACTTTGAATTATAAACGGATAATATTATAAAAGAGGCTTTAAAAGCCTCTTTTGTTTTACAAATAAACTTTAAAATTTAAGACTAAGATCGGTCCTGCGCGTCAGCCCCCTCCTCTTTGGGGCTTCCGATTATCTTAAAAAAATATTTCCAGCCCGCCCCCTTGGTTTTGCATAATTCTTTAGTATCATTCATGGCGTTCAGTATTGTCTGGGAAGGATGCTCTTTGCAAACCTTAAAAACCGCGCCCTTTTTAAATGGCGGTATTTTAAGCTCTTTTACCACGCGCAAAGCCAGGTCCTGCCAGGCGTAAGCGGGCGGTTTTTTTATTTGCCTTGATTTGAGGATATCTCCGATACCGGTAATGTCGCTTTTTTTCTCGTCCATAACTTTAATAATTGTTTTTATTATAACATTAGACCGGCGAAATGTTAATACTCACAATAAAACGGGAATTTTTAAAATTCCCGTTGTTTATCTAGCGAATCTTTTCAGAAGATCGGCCAAGGCACCCGGATCGCGCTTATAGGTCTCCAGCGCTTTTTTTATCCCGATTATACGGACGAATTCTATACCGGCCGCCCGATATTTGTACTGAGGGGAATTTTTAAAATTAGCCACTACTTCCCCGCGGACCGCTGGATCGATCTTTAGTCCGTTCGCCTCCAGGTATGCATCCAGGATATTATGAACAAGGCCGCCGACGATAAATTCTTCCACGGTCGTCCACTTGTCAAGAATAACCTGCATTTCCTCGCTTGTCGGATCATTTACGCGACCGATCTCCTCAAGAATTTTTTTGTCGGTATATTCTCCAACCAAAAAATGCAGACGCTCTTCCAGAGGAGTGGCCAGAAGCGTAAAAATGTTGCTGGTGTCGGTTTTCCAGATCGTCAGCGGGTTCCTTCTGACTTCATAGACGCCGATGGCCGGATTTGAAAGGATAATTTCAACCCCACCCTGCTGACCGGAGCAAAACGACCCGGCGAACCAGAAGCGATTGGTTCGTTCGCCGTTTTCGCCCTCGAAATAGCATTTCAGGCGGAATTGCTTGAAATATCTGTAAACGATATAGGCGGTGCGTTCAGTTGCCGGTGTCTCCGGATAGGGTGCGTTTATGAATATGGGATTGATCTCAGGCAAATCTATACCCAGGTCGGCGGAAAACCGGGCAATGTCTTTAAAATAGGCGCTATAAGCGGCAATGAATTCCGGTCTTTCCTCCGGTTGAAAAGTATATGCTACCAGTAATTCTCTATTTTCGAAAAATATCCGGATGATTTTAGAGTTAAGCCTCGACCTGAGATTATCCATTAACTCTTGTTTTCCGGCCACGTAACCAGAAACCATGGCCTTTACTTCCGGATCATTATCAGCGCGATAATCCCATAACACGATCTCCGGCCGATGCGGAACTTTTTCTCTGATGGAGACTTCCAGTATTTTGAAATTATGCCGCGCCTGTCCGAATAAGAGTTCTTTTGTTTTTTTTATCGTGTCGGCCGGTTTAGTAAAAGTGCCGCAGCCGCTCAGAAGTAAAAAAAGACAGAAAACAAAGCAGGATATTTTTTTTCCGCGCATCGCTACATTCCCCTTTAAATTTTTTAATGAACGGCTTTAAAAATAATACTAACTCTCTTTAATCTTCCGTCATTGCCGACATCGCGCTAAAATCTTGCCATTTTTATAAAAATAAGCTATTATACGAGAAAGAACATGAATAATAAATAATGTCAATATGCCTCTATTATTAACTATAATTACGGACCCGAATCCTGTCTTACGGAAAAAGTCCCGGAAACTGGATCCAAAAAAACTTAAAACCCGGCAGATCCAGGAACTTTGCGAGGATATGGTTTTAACTATGTTAAAAAAGGACGGCGTAGGCCTGGCGGCTCCGCAGATCGGCAAAAACATCCGGGTAATTACGGTCAATACGAAGGATGGCGCCATCTGCATGATCAATCCGGAAATAACCAAACGATCCTGGCTTAAAGAATGGGGCGCGGAAGGCTGCCTGTCGATTCCCGGCGTTTTCGGACAGGTAAGAAGGCACAAAAAAGTGGATTATTCTTATATCGACGGAAGCGGCAAGACCATAAAAATGTCGGCTGCCGGTTTGTTGGCCCGGGTGCTGCAGCACGAGATCGATCATCTGGACGGGATCTTGTTTACGGACAAAGCGCGCGACATTATACGCAATTAACTTGGGGGCAGCGCCTTGTTTTTATTTTTTTTCATGACCATCAAAATTATTACCCCTATCGCTATCGCCCCGAAAATAACGCTGATTTCTTTGTAGTATTGCCTTAAAGCTTCCTGGTTGGCGCCAAAAACATAACCGAGAACGGCTAAAATAACCGTCCAGAGTCCGGAGCCCAGAAATGTGAAAAAAATAAAGTTTTTAAAAGGCATTTTGGAGAATCCGGCCGGCAAGGATATAAGCTGCCTGACCGCCGGTATGAGCCGGCCCCAGAAAGTGGAAAGATTGCCGAATTTCAAAAACAGGTCTTCGGATTTTTTTATTTGCGCCTCATTGATAAGTAGCATCCGGGCGATCCGGGTGCGCGACAAAGAATAAATTACTTTGCGCCCCAGCCACATGGCCAGGAAATAATTAAGGGTCGCGCCGATCAGGCTGCCGGAAATACCGGAGAGGATTACCAGGAAAATATCCATCTCCCCCTGAGAAGCCAGGTACGCGGCCGGCGGCACCACGATCTCGGACGGAAAGGGAATGAACGAGCTTTCGACCGCCATAAGCAAAATAATGCCGGTATAGCCCAGGTTTGAGCTGAAAGCGAGGAGTAAATCAATTAATTCGTGCATACTGTTTGATTACAAATATACAAATTTAATCACAAATTCACAAATAATTTTAAATTTGTGCATTTGTGTCGCGATTTGTGAATTTGTAATATTGGTTATTGCTGATAAGCTATGTTTAATCATATCATGTCTGTAAAAAAAATAAAAACTATATTCATCGGTACCCCGGATTTCGGCATACCGGCACTGCGCGCCTTAATTAAAGACGAAGTGTTTGACGTGGTCGCGGTTATTACTCAGCCGGACAAAAAAACCGGCCGCAAACAGATCCTCACTCCCCCACCGATAAAACTCGAAGCTCAAAAATATAAAATACCGATATACCAACCGGAAAAAATATCCCGACATCCGATAGCTAATATTGATTTGATCGTAGTTGCCGCTTACGCCCAAATTCTGCCCGAAAACATATTAAGCACGCCCAAATACGGTTGTTTGAATATCCACGGCTCGCTTCTTCCTAAATACCGCGGCGCGTCCTGTATCCAGGCGGCGATCATGGCTGGCGACAAAGAGACGGGAATAACGATCATGAAAATGGATAAAGGGCTCGATACCGGCCCGATCCTGGCGCAAAGATCGATCCCCATAGAAAATACCGACACCGCCGGAACGCTTTTTGACAAGCTCTCGCTTTTAGGGGCGGAACTTTTACTGCCGACCCTTAAAGATCATATCGCCGGAAAAATATCGCCGCAATCTCAGGACGAAACCTTAGCTTCTTACGCCCGCCAGCTTAAAAAGGAAGACGGACTGATAGATTTTAAAAAGTCCGCGGAAGAGATCGAGCGGTTCGTAAGGGCGATGTCGCCGTGGCCGACGTCATTTTATCATGAAACACGAAACATGAAACATGGCGATGGCAAAATTATTAAAATCATAGAAACAAACCATGTGCCGATAAGAATCAATGAATATGAACCGGGGAAGTTTTTTGTTTTTGAAAATAAATTAGCCATGCAATGCGGACAAAATGCTTTGATTATTAAAAAAATCCAGCCGGAGGGAAAAAAGATCATGAGCGGAGAGGAATTCATTAACGGATATAAAAATTTATTAGCCGAATAAAAATACGAATTACAAACACAAAAACTCCGCTGATGCGGAGCTTTTTATTTTCGTAGCCCGTAGGGGAATCGAACCCCTGTTTTAAGGATGAGAACCTTACGTCCTGACCATTAGACGAACGGGCCATTTTACTTATCTTATGATAGCATAATAACAAAAACTTGTCTATCCCGCCTGAATTTTACGGGGGTTTGCCACAAGAGCAACATAATAAAAAAAACGGGAGCTTTGTTCTCCCGTTTGTTTTTTAGAAGTTGTTCAATCAGCAAATCTATGTTTAATGAACGAATCCGCGTTGAACTTCAAGGCATGCATGCCCGCTCCGGTAACGGCCACCGTGCCGTCACAAGCATTTTCGGCCAGATATATCAATTCGGCCAAATGGGACTCACGCAGCCACAACGCATATTCCGGCCACATGTAAAAGCCGAAGTTTTTCACCATTTTTTCCGTGCAAGGAAAGCGGCGGTTTTCCACCATTTTTTCCGTGCAAGGAAAGCAGAGCCATTCTAACCTTTTCCAAAAAGACCATGATTTAATTATTTCCATGCAACTGGGTATCAGCAGCTCTCTCGCCTTCGCGAGTTCGACTTTCGCGGCGAGCGCTTTCTCCAGCACCCATTCGCGATCACAGGTTGTTGTGGATTCATTTTCCATTCTTTTTCCTCCCTTGATATGTAATGTTCAAAAAAATCCCTTGATAAGGGATAATAGCACGACGTCAAGTTTTTGTCAAGAGTAACAAAAAATCGGTTTTACACCGATTTTCTATACAATTCCAATGTTTAAACTTAACGCTTCGGTCGAACGCTACCGGTACTGAAAGACCGACGGCGGCGGGCGATATTCCGGTTGAATTTCGGCTGGTTGGCGCGGCTCTGGCCGGCTTCCCTGGTCTGGCGGTGATGACTGAACTTCAGGCGGTTCCTGTTAAATATAGAGCTAATGCCGTTATCGGGAAAGGCGGCTAAGCGGGTTTGGGGTATGGTTTTATTGATGGTTTTTTCGATCTTTTTGATGGCGGCGAGCTGAGCGGGCAGAGCCAAGGAGATCGCGACGCCGGTCCGGCCGGCGCGGGCCGTGCGGCCGATGCGGTGGACATAATCCTCGGCTTGCTCGGGCAGGTCATAATTAAGCACAAGCTCGATGCCGGAAACGTCAATGCCGCGGGCGGCGATATCGGTCGCGACCAGGATCCGGAACTTCCCGATCTTGAATCCGTCCAAGGCTTCCCGGCGCTGGGCCAGGGAGCGGTTAGAATGGATCTCCGCTGATTTGTGGCCGATCTGCCGGAGTTTGCGGCAGAGATTCTTGGCGCCGTGCTTGGTGCGCGTGAAAACCAGGACCGGCCCGGTATGCTTAACTAATATTTTTTCCACCTGGGCGAATTTATCCTCGACGTTCACTATTATCATCTCCTGAGTGACGCCGGCGGCCGCAGTACCGGCCGGCGCGACTTCGATCCTGACCGGCAGGGCCATCTCGCGGGCGGCGATATTCATGATCTCCGGCGGCATGGTCGCGGAAAAAAGCATCGTCTGTCTTTTCTTTGGCACGGCTTTTAAAATTTCCCTGATCTGCGGCGCGAATCCCATGTCGAACATCATATCAGCTTCGTCCAGGACCAAAATTTTTACGGCGCTAAGGTCAACGGTTTTACGTCCCAGGTGGTCGATCAGGCGTCCGGGCGTGGCCACTATTATATGCGGTTTTCGGCGCAGGGCGGCGAATTGCTTATTAATAGTTTCTCCGCCGATTAAAACCGCCGTCCGAAGACCGAGCTTGCGCCCGATCATGGTCAAGTGCTCGTTTACCTGGAGAGCCAGTTCGCGCGTCGGTATTATAACGAGTCCCCTGCCCCCGTTCTGCGCCAGACGCTGTAGCATCGGCACGCCGAAGGCCAGGGTCTTCCCCGTGCCGGTCTGGGCGATCCCGACCAGATCTTTCCCTTCGATCGCCACCGGTATGGACTTTACCTGGATCGGCGTCGGCACGGTAAAATTCAATTCGTCGAGAATTTCAAAAAATTTAGGCGCTATACCCAAGCCGTAAAAACCGTTTTTTTCCTGATTGATATTGTTCGTCATTGCTTCATGATCACAAATTCACAAATTTCATCACAAATTTAGATTTCCCGATATTATTTGTGTTATTTGTGCTTTGATTTGTGAATTTGTAATAATATAAATAATAAAAACTGCCCCCTTATATCCGGCAGTTTCATGATATCATAACCATTAAATTAAAAAAAGATTGCAGTGATCTTTCTGGCCGCCAATCTTAAACCGATAAGTTTAGCCTTGATCATTATAACCATATTCTGGATTTTATGCTCCGTGCTTTTTTCCCAATGCCCGCCGGCCGCTTTGGCAAAAAGCATCAGACCGACGATTATCAAAACAAACCCGGGCAATATCGGCAATACCAGGCTTATGATGCCGAAAACAACGGTCAGAATACCCGCGCTTACTAATAAAATTTTCCTGAGAGTCAATGCCAACATCCGATTATATAAAACTTATTAAAACTATTTGTTAACGTTGATTAAGTTTATCAGATTTTTACAAAAATGTCAATAGGCATGTTTCTGTTTAATATTGGCTTTAATATATATTTTTTAGAAATAAGCACAGGTTTGCTTATTAAACTTGACAAAAATGCCCGAATTGTTACAATGAGATATAATATTAAGACTTAATGAAACTCTAATTCCTCTTGAAATGACCCCGACCCAACAGGTTAAAAAATCATCTTTGATCATTAATACCTGCTTATTTATCAGGAAATGTTTTTCGTTGGGCTAAACCGATCAAATACCAGGATAAAATAAAGAAAAGCCCGACTCTCGAACAGTTGGGCTTTTTTACTCTCGCGCCATCCGCTCGTGTCCGCTTATCCGATATTCAGCGAAAACGGGCAAATGGCATGAATGAAAATTTATCCATTAAATCGAACTTTGACAATTAAAGGAGGATACGCCAATAATTAGATCGGTTTCGCGAAAAAAGTATTTCGGTATAACCGTAAAGGAGAAAAAGCCATGACCGCAAAGTCGCTTGAAGCCAACACCTTGAATGACCATATCGCCGCCATTATCTCCGGGAAGAGAATTTTCGAAAATGCTTTCCAGGGTATTTCCCGGATGATTTTGGGGAAAATGCCGGAAGACGTCAATGTGAACGGCTCCGACACGTTCGATTACAGCATTTTTCGCGGCGGGAAAAAGCACATTATCGGCCTCTACGACGAGATCAACAGCCTCGTGTCTTTCATAAAGGACGCGGCCGAGAACGGCTCTTCGAAAGAGATGGCCTTTGTGCTGATCGGCGAACCGGGAAACGGCAAAACGTTTTTCGTGGAATTCTTGTGTCGCAAATACCGGGAATTCCTGTCAGAGCCGGCCAATCGCCGTTATTCTTTCAAGTTCGTGAATGTCGGAGAGCTCGGATCATACGGCCGGATCAAGACGATCGAATCGCAGACATACGAGGATCCGATGATCCTGGCCATGAACCTCTTCGAAGACAAGTCCCAAAACCAAGAATTTCTATGCCAGAGCGGATTTTCCAAAGAACAGATCGATAAGCTTTACGAAAATTACCGTCCCTTGGGCGCCTGCACCAGCTATATCTGGGATAGTGTCCGCGAGCACGCTGAGGGCAAAATCGACAAGATGCTCGATTTTGTCCGCACTTTTCCGGTTCCCTTGAGCGAAAGCCTCGGCACAGTTACCGGAAAATATCCGGCCAAAGATAAGATCACCTCATCGGCCGTTGACCTCTTGGGCGAGGAATCGATCCAGCGCCTCTTACACATTACCGACACGAACAATCCTTACCGCTTCGACCTGCGGCGCGGGGCACTCGCCCGCGTAGCCGGCGGCGGAATCCATTTCGCTGACGAAATCTACAAGAACAAGCTTGACCTGGTCCAGGTATACCTGGGCGTCATCCAGAACCGCTGCATCGAGATCGACGGCTATAAGTGGCCGATCGACACCCTTATCATCGCCACCTCGAATAATTCCGAGTTCGCGAACTTCCTGGCCGACAAGGCGCAATCCCCGATCATCGACCGATGCCGCATTTGCTACGTATCCCACAACACCAACTACAAGCTCCAGTACGACCTCACGCGCTATTCGATCGGCGACCGGGAAAGGGCAACGCTCAAAGGCGAGCCCCTGCATGAAGACCCGAATCTCGTCTATGCCGCTTCCGTGGCCGCCGTGCTCATGCGCCTGCCAAAGACCGAAAAGCTCGACCCGATCGAAATGATGAAATTGGCCGCTGGCGAAGTAGCCGGCGAAAAATCCGTCAAGGCTCTGGCCGAAGTGATAGACACCTTGAACCAAAAAGCCAACCCGATGGATCATTTCGGACAAAAGGGCTTCGGCCAGCGCAACCTGGGCCGGGCGATGCAGATCTTAAATGAAAGCTCCGCGACCACCAAGGGCAAATGCCTCTTCGCTTTCGACGTTTATACGGCGCTCGAACGCGTTGTCCTGGATTATGTCTCCGACAATAATGACCGTATAAAATTCCTGGAGGACATCAAGCTCGCCAAGGGACTTTACCGTGAACGGATCATGACGGAGATGTTCAACGCCTATATGGACGAACCGCTGGCCATCCGCAAAGATGTCATGAACTATGTGAATATGATCATCGGCATCGACGCGGAAAACCTCGGTCCGGACAAGATGTGGAAGTATAAGGACCCCCAGAGCGGGGAACTTCGCGCCATGAAGATCGACGAAAGATTCATCAAATCGGTCGAAGAACGGCTGGGCTTAAAAACCCAGGAGCAGCGGGAAACCTTCCGCACCTCGATCCGTAAGATCTACGGCCAGAAAATTTCGGTCGATCCGAACTACGATTTCATGGACAACCTGGAACTGGTCAAAGCCGTCACCGACGTTCGCCTGAAATCGGATATCGCCGGCGCCGGGAGCTTGATCGGTGCTCTAGCCAACCGCACCAACGAAGAGAACCAGAAATTGTACGACCGTATGATATCGACGATGCTCAACAAGCTAATGTATTGCCGTACTTGCGCGCAGAAGACGATCGAGTACTTCTGTACCCAGGACGACGAAAATTAGGACGTCAACAAGGCCGGGAATGCCGCTTTTAGGTTTCCCGGCCGTTTATCTATTGAGGGGGATTCTTATGGATAAAAACCAGCTTGAACCGATCTATCGGCGTTTCGCCGATAGAAGCTCCGAAGATAAGAGAAAAAGAATGCTCTCCGAAATAGAGGCTGGCGGCGATCATGGCCTGCCGGCGGCGGATCCTAAACCGGTCCCCGGGTTATACGGTCCGGCGAATAACGATCAAAGCCGTTTTCTGAATATGCGGCCCGAACCGGATAAGTCCCTTAATATCCGGTCCATCGATGATCTTCTGGCGCACGACAAACAGCGGACAAACGACGGCTTTCCCGAAAAAATACGGATCGGGCGCCTGGTTAAACCGGGAAGAAGCGGCCAAAGAGTGATAGTCGTACCGACCACAACCGAGGAAAAGTTCATCCACGATCCGGAAGTCTCGGAAGAGGAAGAAGGGGCTGGCGGACAAGGCAAGGGCGAAGAAGGAGAGATCATCGGCGAGCAGCCGATAGACCAAAGCGAACAGGGCAGCGGCGCCGGTCCGGGCCAGGGGGAAGAAACCAACCACGGTATCGAGCAATCAGCTTACGAGCTCGGCCGGGTGCTTACGGAAAAATTCTCCCTGCCGCATCTGCAGGAAAAATCGAAAAAAAGGCCGAGTACCCGCATCAAATACGATCTGACCGACCGCAACCGGGGTTTCGGACAATTTCTCGACAAGAAGGCCTCGCTACGGAAGATCATAGAGACCAACATATCGTTGGGGAATATCGATCCCGAGAACGTCGATACAGAACAACTGATCGTGTCGCCGAAAGACATGATCTATCGGATACTTTCCCGCGAAAAGGTTTTCGAATCTCCGGCCATGATCTTCTTTGTCCGCGATTATTCCGGCTCGATGACGGGAAAACGAACTCAAATTATTGTGAGCCAGCATGTCATGATCTACGCCTTCCTGCTTTACCAGTACGAGCACATGGCTGAATGCCGGTTCATTCTGCACGATACCTCCGCCAAGGAAGTTCCGGATTTTTTTACTTACTACAACTCGAAGGTTGCCGGCGGAACGCAAGTGTCCTCGGGTTATAAACTTGTTAACGAGATCGCCGAAAAAGAGAATCTGGCTCAGGAATACAATATCTATGTTTTCCACGGTACGGACGGAGACGACTGGGACGCCGAAGGCAAGGATGCGGTGCCGGAACTCAAAAAAATGATGAGCTACGTTAACCGGGTCGGCATTACCGTGGTGAACGGAAACGGCGACGGATCTACGGAAGTTGAAAAATACGTTAAAAAATCCAACCTGCTCAAAGAATATCCGAAGTTGATCCGCCTTGATTCCATGCCCGAAAACGCCGATGAACCGCGTTTGATCGAAGGCATCAAAACAATACTGTCCGAATAGGAGGTCGACCATGACGAAATTAATCGACCAGCACACCAAAGGAATAATGGAGGAATGCAAAAAGCGAGCCGTGGACGCCGGGCTTGACGTCAATGACGAAACTCTGGAATACATTATTACCAACCGCGACCTTGTAGAGCTTTCCCCGAAGATCATGATCCCGACCCTGTACGATTACTGGGTGCACGATATCGAAGTGCTTCAGGGTCGGGGCAAATACGAACTTTATCCCTCGAATCCTTACGAGACCGTGATCAATACCCGCCCGGCTATTTCGTTCTACAACGATAATAATCCGGACTGGTTGAACGTCATGATCTTCTATCACGTCCTTGGTCATATCGATTTTTTCCGCAAAAACCATTATTTCCGCAACACCTGGGATTACGATTTTTGCGGCGAGGCGCTGTCCGATAAGCGCCTGATCGCTAATTTAAGAAGGGAACACGGACGGTGGGTCGATTACGTGATCGAGTTTACGCGCGGCATGGACAATCTGGTGGATTACTGGGGGGAATTGTCCAGGACCGACTCCCGCGAAACCCCGAAAAAACTCGGTAAAATCGACTATTTCTTCGATATATTCCTGCAGACAATCGCCGATTTCAAAAACGACAATTTGCGCCGGCAAACCTACTTAAAATGGATCGAGGAGTACAACCGAACAGACGGAGAAAACGCGTTTCTCCACGCCGTCAACCAGGTCTGGCCGGAATTACCCGCCAAATACACCAGCTATTGCAAGGAAACCACGCAGCCGCAAAAAATCGATCCGATCCAATACGTAATCAAAAATTCGCAATTTTTGAACCAGGATAAGAATTCCTGGATGAAAGCAGTTATGGAAGTAGTGCGGAAAACTTCGGTTTTTTTCCAGCCGCAGATCCGAACAAAGATCATGAACGAGGGTTGGGCCTCTTACTGGCACGAAAAACTGTTCTTGACCGATGACCGCATCCGGGGCCACGAAGTTGATTTTGCCCGCATTAACGCCGGCGTTACCTCTATGCCGCGCGTGGGTCTAAACCCCTATGCCCTGGGCCTGCGTTTGTTCCAATGGATCGAAGAGTTGGGCGACACCAACAAGTATTCCCTTAAGTACAGAAGCCTTTCGGACGCGACGGAACGCGAAAAGTTCAATGAGCAGACCGGGCACGGACAGGAATTCATCTTTAAGATCCGGGAAAGCCTCTGCGATTTCAGTTTCCTGTCCACCTTCGTGGACCAGGGTTTCGTGACGAAAAACGATCTTTTCGTGGCCGACAGGTATTTGGACGAAGGTCGCCGGGTTTGGGTCTGGTACGTCAAAAGCCGCAAGGCCGAGGATTACCGGCAAATGCTTTTCAATTCCCTCTATCATCCGCCGCACATTACCGTCAACGAAGCGTCCGAGGTGGGCCTGTGCCTGAAGCACCACTTCGAAGGAAAACCCCTGGTAAAGGAATTCATCCACAATACGATGCTGGGCATAGAGTTCCTTTGGGGCGGACCGGTTTTTCTCGAAACGAACGAGGCCGCGAATATCGAAGAGCTCAAAGACGGAACGAAAAGAGTTACCTGGCAGAGGGTACTCTACACCATGATGAGCAAAAAACTCAAACGCGAAGTAATGTCATAAAAGGGAAATCCGGGAAGATTTAAAACTCTTCCCGGCTCCCTGAACTAAAACTGCCCTCGGGGAGGATAAAATGGATATAATCACGACCGAAAGCGTCAAAAAGATAGTCAGGCGATTGACGGAAGCGGAAAAGCGGGATAACGATATCTCGTACGGACCGATCAGTTTCGAGGAATTCCTGCTTATGGCCGCGTCAAACCCGGAAATCGCCACCCGGAATATTTTCCAGTACTTCTACGATATGGTAAAATCCTTCGTCAAGAAGGGGGAAGAAGAAGACCCGAACGATCCGGAGAATATCGGTTATATCGATTATGACTGCACCGGGCTCTTCGCCATCGATTCCAACCACCGCTTCTTCGCCGATCGGATATTCGCGAACCGACTGATAGCGTGGACGGAAGACATGAAACGGGGAACGCAGCAGAACAAGATTTACATATTCGACGGTCCGCACGGCTGCGGCAAAAGCACGTTCCTCAATAACCTCCTCCGTCGCCTGCAGGACTATTCGAACACCCCCGAAGGCTTGCGCTTCGAAGTCGTCTGGAAGTTTCCGCGCAGCGAAATAGGCGCCTGGCAGGAGGAAACTGACAAGAAAAACGAGCATTGCGAATGCGGCGGCGACAGCCAATACGTCGAGATCCCCTGCCCCAGCCACGACAACCCCATACTTTTGGTGCCGAAAAAACACCGCCGCGAATTCTTCGATGACCTGTTCCCGAACGGTGAAATGAAATTCAGGCTTTTTGCGGACAAGGAATACGAGTGGCTCTTAAAAGACGAACCCTGCACAATCTGCGGCGCCTTGTACGAAGAGTTGATGTGGAAATACAAGGACCGGAAAAAAGTCCTGGACTTCCTTTACTGCCGTCCTTTCCGCATGAATCGACGCATGGGAGAGGGCATATCCGTCTTCAATCCCGGCGACCCGCCCACGAAGCAAAACGTCAGAACCGACCCGATCGCCCAAAGGAATATCAACGGGCTTCTGCAGAGCACTAAAGTGCAATACGTATTTTCGACCTACGCCAAAACCAACAACGGCTTGCGCGCCCTGATGGACGTTAAATCGTACAACGTGGAACGCCTCAAAGAGCAGCACAATATCGTTTCCGAAAGGGTGCACCGGGTCGAAGATATCGAAGAAACCGCGGATTCCCTCCTGATCGGCGTCATGAATCCGGAAGACAAGAAGGTAATCGATGAGATGAAGTCGCTTTCCGACCGCATCCAATTCATTAATATTTCTTATGTCCTGGATTTCATCACGGAAAGCGGCATCTACAAGGATACTTTCGGCGAACACATAGAGGCGGCATTCCTGCCCCGGGTATTTCAGAATTTCGCCAAAATAATCATTGCTACACGCCTGAGCGCGAAGTCGCCAGCTATGTTCGAATGGATCGAGAAAAAAGAAAGTGCCGATAAATCCGAAAAATACGAAAAATTCTGCGACAAGAACCTGCAGCTCCTGAAGATGTTAATTTACTGCGGAAACATACCCGAATGGCTTAACCAGGAAGACCGCAAAAGATTGAACGCCAGGAGACGGCGCCGGATATTGGCGGAGGCTGACGGCGAAGGGAAAAGCGGTATTTCCGGCCGCGATTCGATCCGAATTTTCGGAGAGTTCTACTCCCAGCACGCCAAGCCGGATCGGTTGATCAATTTATCCGACCTGGCTAAATTCGTTGTTAAGAAAAAAGAACTAAAGGAATCGATTCCGGTCGGTTTTCTGGATTCCTTGATGAACTTGTACGATTACTCCGTTCTGCAGGAAATGAAAGAATCGCTCTTCTATTACAATGACGAGCGCATCGCCTATTACGTGAAAAAATGGATGTACGCCATTACCTGTGAATTAAAAACAGAAATTACCTGCCCGTACGTTAAAGAAAAATACGTATTAACGAGAGATATCCTCGATGAAATCGAAAAATACTTGATCCCTCGCGGCAACAAAAGACTTTCCGACTGGGAAAAAGAGATCGATGCTTTTCGTTCCGACCATGCCAAAACCTATTCGAATATGACCCTGGCCCAGGAAATGCGCCTGGAAGGAAAAACGATCGAGGAAACGAAGCAGTATAGAGAATTGTTTGATTTATTCACCAAAAACGTCAAAGCCAAAGCGCTCGACCCCTTCGTTGATAACAGTAATTTCCGCAACGCCATCAAGGATTACGGAAAAGAGGGTTTTAAAACCTACGATCGCAAGATCCAGGATGACGTGCGTTACCTTTTCAAGAATCTGATGGAAAAATTCGGATACACCGAACAAGGGGCGCAGGAAATCGCCATCTACGTGATCGACAACGATCTGGCAAAAAAATTCAAAGAAGTTTAAAACAAAAAAAACAAGGCCGCATCAAAAGATGCGGCTCTTTTATTTGTGTCATGCTGGAGCGTAGCGATAGCATCCCGTGATTTTCGCTACTATAAATGCTGTTAAAAATTTACGGTAATAATCCCGCCCGTTAAACCATCCCCGTTATCCGCCCTGATCAAATCCGGATCAAGTTCTATGTCAAAATAATATTCGCTTTTGCCTAAACGACGACCGTTTTTCAGATTCCCGACGACCACCTCTAGTTCACGTCCCGCAAATTTATTTTTATACTCCCGGAAAAGTTTGTAGCCTAAACGCCGCAATTTATCGGCCCTCTCCTTTTTTATCTTCTCCCCTATCTGGCCGGGATATCGGGAAGCCGGCGCGCGCTCGTGCGCTGAAAACGGAAAAATATGCAGACGGCTAAAATTTACCTCTTTGATAAAATCGTAAGTGGTGCGAAAATCTTCTTCGCTTTCCCCGGGAAAACCCGTGATCACGTCGGTGGTAATCGCGACATCAGGCATTATTTTCCGAAGCTTTTCAATTTTAGCGCGAAAGTAAGCGGTGTCATAGGGCCGGTTCATTAAGGCGAGAATCTTATCGGAGCCTGATTGCAAGGGAATATGGAGATGCTTGCAGACATAGGGTATCCCCTCTTTTCTCGGCCGCGCGAAAAGATCTATTAAATCATCCGTCACTTCGCTGATCTCGATCGAACTTAACCGCACCCGCCCTAACCCCTTGATCCGCAATATTTCTTTAACAAGCTCTGCCAGGTTGCCGTCACGCGCCCCCCGTCTTGTGTCGCGGGTAGCTTCCTTTCCGTACAATCCCAAGTGGATCCCCGATAAAACAACTTCCTTATACCCGGCTTCTGTCGCTCGTACGATTTCATCAATAATCTCCTCTTTCGGCCGGCTTCGCAGTTTTCCCCGAGCGTAAGGAATCACGCAATACGAGCAAAACTGCTCGCAGCCGTCCTGGACTTTTATAAAATAACGGCTTTTACCGCGTAATGCGGGGCGTGGGGCTCGGGACGCGTTTGTTTTTTCCAATCTGAAATCAACCGTTATTTTTTTGATGAATTCATCATATTGTCCGGCGCCGTAAACATAATCCGCCCTTAAATCGGCCGCGCTCTTTTTATAAACCTTGGGCCAGCAGCCTACAAGGGCGATTTTAGCGCCAGGGTTTTCTTTTTTTGCCTTCTTAAGCATTTGTCGGCTTTTGGCGTGCGCGGTCTTGGTAACGGTACAGGTATTAATGATCGCCAGGTCGGCGTTTCCGGCAAGTGCTTTAAAGCCGGCGGCATTAAAACCGTCCGCCAGACTCCCGGAATCATACTGGTTGATTTTACAGCCCAGGGTGTAAATTTTATAGGTATTTTTTTTCATTAACTATACAAAAACCCGCGTCAGCGGGAATTTCAATGTTAAATGTTAAATGTCAATTGTTATTAAAGAGCCGGAGAGAGGAATTGAACCCCCAACAAATGGTTTACAAAACCATTGCTCTACCATTGAGCTACTCCGGCCTCGGGATTGCCGATTGGCGATTTGCGATTGTCGAATGACGAGTCGTAAATTCAGAATAAAAAAATAAGAGAAACAAGTAATCCTCTCGTTTCCCGTAAAATCGAAAATCGACAATCTGCAATCGAAAATCCAAAGTGCGCCCAACAGGATTCGAACCTGTGACCTTCTCCTTAAAAGGGAGCTGCTCTACCAACTGAGCTATGGGCGCAAAAAATAATTTTTTGAATTTTTATATTCGGATGAGAGCTTACGAGAGCGAAAATAAAAACTGCCAACAAGCAGTGATTACTTAATAGTAATATAGCACATTATATGATTTTTTGCAATAGTTTCCGCAGATTAGTGAAATACTATGTTATACCGAAATTTTTTATTTATTATTGGCTATTTTTTTCTAAAATATCTGTTGACAAGCAGTGGACGATATCAGGATAAACACGGATTTTTTTACACTTGTAATAGCTTTCGATTTTCGGTATTATAACAATATGGATAACGAGCAAATAATCGAAAAATTACCGCCGCAAAATCTTGAGGCCGAGCAATCTTTCCTGGGCTCGCTTTTGATCGACAAGGACGCGATCATTAAAGTGGCGGATATAATTACCGAATATGATTTCTATAAAGAGGGCAACCGGGTGCTTTTTAGCGCGATCATGGAACTATATTCGCGCCATGAGCCGATCGATATTGTCAGCCTGACGAACATCCTCGAAAGCAAGAACCGCCTGGAAATGATCGGCGGGCGCACTTATCTGGCCCAGCTTTCAAATCTTGTCGCCACCCCCGCTCACATAGTGCATTACGCCAATATTATCCAGCGCAAAGCGACTTTGCGCCGCCTTCTCAGGGCGGCCGCGGAAATATCGGAATTGGGATATAAGGAAGACGAAGATATCGAAAAGATCCTGGATGAATCCGAACGTAAATTATTCGGGGTTTCCCAGAAATACCTTAAAAACGTCTTCCTGCCCGTAGACCAGCTACTGAACGAGGCTTTTGAACGCATTGACGAGCTGCACAAGCAAAGCGGCAAATTACGGGGTGTACCGACCGGTTTTTACGATCTTGACCGCCTTTTGGCCGGACTGCAAAAATCAGATCTCGTAATACTCGCCGCCCGCCCGAGCGTCGGCAAGACCTCTTTGGCTATGGATATCGCCCGTCAGGCGGGAGTCGAGCATAAAACGCCGGTCGGCATATTCTCTCTGGAAATGAGCAAGGAACAGCTGGTCGACCGCATGCTTTGCGCGCAAGCTAACGTTAATTTATTCCGTCTGCACGGCGGCCGGCTCTCCGATCAGGAAGAGGACAATGATTTTTCGCGCATCGGCGACGCCATGGGCAGATTATCCGAAGCGCCGATATTCATCGATGACTCCCCGAATTGTTCCGTGATGGAAATACGCGCCAAAGCGAGACGGCTGCAGATCGAAAAAGGCTTGGGGCTTTTGATAATCGACTACCTTCAGCTTATGGAAGGCCGGGGGAAATACGGCGATAACCGCGTGCAGGAAGTAGCCGAGATCACCCGCGGCCTTAAGGGTATCGCCCGCGAACTCAATATTCCGGTTTTGGCCCTGTCCCAGCTGTCGCGTGCCGTCGAGCAGAGCAAGCCGGCCATCCCGAAATTGTCGCACCTTAGGGATTCAGGTTCGATCGAACAGGACGCGGACGTGGTTTTGTTCGTTTACCGCAAGGCGGCGGACCGCAACTACAACCGGGAAGAGCTTTCCCAGGAAGATCGGAATCGGGCGGAAATCTACGTGGCTAAACACAGGAACGGTCCGACCGGAGCCGTCACTCTTTTTTTCGATGAAAACAGCGTCAGCTTTAAAAATCGGGACAGATCCGGCCTCGAAGATATTATGGCGGAATACTAATTTTAAGTTTTAGCTGTTAGCTTATAGCTTTTTACGAAACGATTTTAAAAATCGTTCCTAAAACCTAGCACATATGAGCTAAAAACTAATAAAAAAATATGTTCAATAAATTAAAGCACTTAAAAGATCTTAGAAGCACGGCCAAACAGATGCAAAACGCCTTGGCTAACGAGTCCGTCACGATCGAAAAAGGCGGCATTACCGTTTCCATGAACGGCAATATGGAAATAACGAAAATCAGCCTTAACGAAAACCTGGCAAAGGACAGTCTGGAGGGAATGCTCATGGACTGTGTGAACGATGCCATAAAGAAAACGCAACGGGTCATGGCCCAAAAAATGCAGGAAATGGGAGGATTCCCCGGATTATAGTTTTCGGCGCTTCGTTTGTTTCGTAATTTTTCGTTTGTTTCGTGTCTGGGTGTTTAAAATCAAAACACAAAAGCAACGAATACGCACGGAATAAACGAAAAAAAAGTAATCCCCAAACATGAAGTATCCCCAAGCCATCCAAAATCTTATAAACAATTTTACCAAGCTGCCCACCGTCGGACCGAAAACCGCTGAGCGGTATGTTTTTTATTTACTGAAACAAAGCGGCGAAGATCTTCAAAAACTGGCCCAGGCGATCGCCGAACTTAAAGAAGGCACTAAAACATGCGGCCGTTGTTTCGCGATCGCGGAGGCCGACCCCTGTCCTATCTGCTCCGACAAAAAAAGGGATAATTCAGTAATTTGCGTTATTTCCACTTCCCGCGATATGCAGGTTATCGAAGCTACCGGGCAATATAAGGGCCATTACCATATCCTGGAAGGACTCATTAATACCATAGACAACATCGGTCCGGAGAATCTGACCATAAAACAACTTTTGCATAGGATAAAAAATAGCGGTGTTAAAGAGGTTATTTTAGGTTTAAGCCATAATTTCGAAGGTGAAACCACCGCCCTCTACCTCGCCAAAATCCTTAAACCGCTTAACGTAAAAATAACCAGATTGGCCAAGGGTTTGCCTATGGGCGCTGACTTGGAATACGCGGACGAAATAACCCTGACCCATGCTTTAAAATATCGGAACACCCTTTGAGCGTCGGCTTTTTCGATAAAACAAAAATCCGTCCCGAGATTTCGGAACGGATTTTTATATGATAAAATCAAAAACGTTTTAAACGATAGGGTCGATTTTAACCTTTGTAAAAAGCTGGCGATGGCCGCGAGTGCGCGTATAGCGGGTTTTATTCTTGTACTTTACCACCAGAACCTTTTTGCTTTTTCCGGAAGAAACAACCTGACCACCCACTTTTTTATCGAGCAGGGGTTTGCCCAAATCAACCTCTTTCCCGTCTGCCGAGGCTATAAGAAGAGTTTCAAAAGAAACTTTTTCTCCGTCCTCTTTATCCAATTTCTCTATTTTGACGGTTTGGCCCTCTTTAACTTTATATTGTTTGCCGCCGGTTTTGATAACCGCAATTTTATCTGACATATTTTTAGCTTATAGCTGTTAGCTTTTAGCTTATAGGACTTATCTGCCTAAAAGATTAAAACCTAACCAGTATGTTCATTTTTATTCTTATTGTTATTATACTAATTTTAAACAAAAAGTCAAGTTATTTGTTCGTGATAATCCGGGCGATATTTTTTACAACATTTTTATCCGTAATATTGGGTAAAATATTGTTTTTTGTGATTTTTTTTACCGAATAGGCGATGGCCAAAGACGCTTTTAATTTCATTTCCGTTGTCACCGTTTTTACGTGATTATCCAGTAGTCCCCTGAAGATACCGGGAAAAACCAAGGCATTGTTTATCTGATTCGAGAAATCCGAACGCCCGGTACCGACTATGGCTGCGCCGGCCCGATAGGCAATATCGGGGAGTATTTCCGGCGCGGGATTGGCCATGGCGAAAATTATCGGCGCCTTGTTCATGTTTTTGACCATGGCGGAATCCACCAGGTTTCCTTTGGATAAGCCGATAAAAACATCGGCTCCGGCCATCGCCTCATTAAGCCCTCCTTTTATTTTTCTCCGGTTGGTCTTAGCCGCTATTATTTTCTTGTACTCATTTAGACCGCTCCTGCCTTTATAAATCGCGCCGACGCTGTCCAGAAGGATAATATCCCCTGCCCCCGCCGCCAAGAGCAGCCTGGCCGTGGCGATACCGGCCGCTCCGGCTCCATTTATAACTACTTTTAGCTCTTTCATGACCTTGCCGGTCACGCGGCAGGCGTTTACAAGGGCGGCCAGAGTAACGATCGCGGTTCCGTCCTGATCGTCATGAAACACGGGAATAGATAATTCTTTTTCCAGCCGTTCCGTGACCTCGAAACAGCGCGGCGCGGAAATATCTTCAAGGTTTATCCCGGCAAACGACGGCTCTATCCATTTAGAGAATTTTATGATCTCCTCAGTATCGGTCGTATTTATGGCTAGGGGTATCGCGTCGATTCCCGCGAATTCCTTGAATATGGCGGATTTTCCCTCCATGACCGGCATGCCGGCCTCAGGACCGATATTTCCCAGACCCAAAATCGCGGTCCCGTCAGTGACGATCGCTACCTGATTCGCGCGATTGGTCAACTGCCAACTTAAATCCGGTTTGTCTTTGATGGCTAAACAAACCGCACCGACGCCCGGAGTATATGCCGCGCTCAGGTCATTCTTGGTTTTTAAAGGAATCTTTAATTTTATCTCGATCTTGCCTTTATGTTTTTTATGAAGTTCGATGGCTTTTTTGTCGTGATTCATATTTTTTTTATCCGCTTCGGCGCGATAAAATGCTCCGATTGATAATTTTTATATTCTCTAGATTGATCTTGATCCGCAAACCAATGTCTAATTTCCCCGGAGTTTCGGAGGTTAAGGATGTTTTCGCCTGCTTCATGCAGAAAAACCGATCTTCTATCGCTTGGTCATGCACGTTGATAACCAGACCATGCCCGTCGGATGGGCTTTGATAGATACTTTTTTTTGTTTCCACTCCGGTAAACCTTGAAGCTGAGCGGACAATCCGCCGGTAGACTGGATTTTTTTCCCGCTCAAATACATAAGCGTAGAAATTCTTTTCATCCAAATCCTCGTGCATGGAAATCAGAGCGTCAAAACGCATTTTTTTTATGTCGTTATAAAATGCCTGGATTTCTCTGTAATTACGGCTTTTTAAAGTCCGGCGATTGAGGCAGTTCAAGTCGCGGTTATCATCATCCATCCTGCGATCAAGATCAAAAGAGGTGGGGTTCAATATCGGATAAATATAATAGGCGATTTCTTTATTAAAATATTTTTTAGGAAATTCGAATAAATGCGGTATGGTCAAAGGACCGGCGATTTCATAGCCGTGGACGCCGGCGATAATACAGAATTTTTTCGGCGCGCGCGGGTTAACCGTAAAACGGTATAGCGGATAGGTCATACCGATATGCTCGAATCTTTCTTCGCCGATTTTTTTTATTGAAAAATTATGCCGATGAGCCAGTGTTATTAATTCAGAAATCACCAATGCGTATGAATAATTATGATGCTTTTTTTCGAACATAATATTGTTTTCGAAGATTTGATTATAAAATTTTTAAATCGCTTTTTATGACCTTAAATATTTCCTTCCCTTGATTTTCTCCGGTAAATATTCCTGCTTTTCCCTATATCCGTGGTCGGGCGAATATTTATAATCCTTGCCGTAACCTAATTCTTTCATAAGCGCGGTCGGCGCGTTCCGGATGTGGATCGGCACCGGCAGATTGCCGTGTTCTTTGACGTCCCGGGCCGCTTTGCCGTAAGCAATGTACAAATCGTTGGATTTTTTGCATTTAGCCATATAAACGACGGCCTGGGCCAAGACCACGTTGCATTCCGGCATGCCCATGAAGTGGCAGGCGTTATAGGCCGAGACCGCCTGCTCGAGCGCCCGGGAATTCGCCAGGCCGATATCCTCGGAAGCGAAACGGACCAGGCGGCGCGCGACATAAAGCGGATCCTCGCCGGCTTCAAGCATGCGCGCGAGCCAGTAAAGCGCCGCGTCCGCGTCGGAGCCGCGCATGGATTTATGCAGGGCGGAGATTATATTGTAATGCTCTTCCCCGTCCTTATCGTATAAAAGATGCGATTTCTGGAATGCTTCTTTTATTTCATCAGCGGTTATCGTGTCGCTGATCGTGCTGGCATACTCGAGTATGTTTAAGGCGGTGCGCGCGTCTCCGTTCGCCATACCGGAAAGCAATTTTATTTCTTTTTCGCCGATCTTTACATTCGATCCGCCCAATCCCCTTTCCTTGTCCAGAAGCGCTTTCTTTATGATAACAGCGATATGAATTTCATCAAGTCTCTGCAACACGAAAACCCGGCAGCGGGAAAGAAGCGCTCCGCGCACTTCGAAGCTCGGATTTTCCGTGGTGGCGCCGATCAAAACGATCAGACCGTTCTCAACGTGCGGCAAAAGGGCGTCCTGCTGGGACTTGTTCCAGCGGTGGATCTCGTCAATGAACAAAATCGTCTTTTTGTCCTCTATCTTGTTAGCCTTGGCCTCGCTCATTATCTGCCTTAACTCCTTCATGCCGCTTGTAACCGCGCTGATCCGCAAAAACTCGGCCCTGGTCTGTCTGGCAATGATCGAAGCCAGGGTGGTCTTGCCTGTTCCGGGCGGCCCCCAAAAAATCATTGATGGCAGCCGATCCGCTTCGATGGCCCGCCTGAGCATCTTACCGGCACCAACCACTTCTTCCTGTCCTAAAAAATCCTCTAACTTCTCGGGCCGCATCCGGTCTGCCAAAGGCGCATATTCGGTTTTTTGCGTATTCTCGGTCATAAATTCATATTAACAGAATACGCTTAAAATTTCAATTAGAAAATACTACTAATTACAATATCCTGAAAAATAAAAAACGCCAAAATCAAACATGGCGGCTGATGGAATTTTTTGATGATATTAGATATTGGATATTAGATATTACTGACACCTCAACGTATGGCGGTATTTAAAACTGTATCATAATATCTAATATCCCGATATCCAATTATCAAAATATTTACGCTCAACTTTTTTCATCTCCCCCAAACCTTCTCTTCCGGTTCGCATATTCCTCCAGAATTATATCAACGTCGGCTTTTTCGAATTCGGGCCAGTATTTTTTCAAAAACATGAGTTCGCTGTAAGCCGACTGCCAGAGCTGGAAGCCGGACAAACGGTATTCTCCGGAGGTGCGGACGATCATATCGGGATCGGGTAAATCGCCGTGGTAAAGGTATTTCCGGAGCATGCCCTCGTGCACCTGCTCGATCTCTATCTTATTCTTTATCATCTTGCGGATGGCGTCGATGATCTCCGCCCGGCCGCCGTAATTCAGGCAAATATTAAGCGTGCCCTTCGAATTATCCTTGGTTTTTATCATCGCGTCGGCGCATACTTCCGGCAAGTCCCCGGGCAATTCGTCTATCCGACCGCTTACGATAAGCCTGTATTCCCGCTGGTTATATTCTTCAAAATCATCTTTAAGGGCCCTTCTTAAAAGTTTCATGAGGTAATTGACCTCATCGCGTCCGCGATTCCAGTTTTCGGTGGAAAACGCGAACAAAGAAATTATTTCCACGCCGCGTGAAAAGAACCACTCCGGTACGCTCTTCATCTTGTTATAGCCCTTAAGATGGCCCTCAAGAGTGGAGAGATTACGCTCCCGAGCCCAACGCCGGTTACCGTCCATTATTATGGCTATATGTCCGGCAACATTTTTTTTATTGTCTTTATTTGTGTCCATGTTTGGCTTTTTCCTGTTTTAATTTAAGTTTATTGTAGATCATCCATATAAAAACATTGCTGACGAAAATAATGGCGCTGGCGGTTATGAAAAGAAAAGCGAAACCGAAACGATAAGCGACAAAACCGCCGAGAGAGGCGGCCACGGCCATGCCGAATTCTACCAGGGTAGCGTAAACGCTCCATTCCACGCCTTCGTGTTCATGATCGATATGGCGCGTAAAAATAGCCATCCAGGAGGGATAAGCAAAAGAAGCGGCTACGCCGTAAGCGAACTGCACGAGATATAGCTCCAGGGGCGTATCGATAAAGATATACATAAGCGGTATAGCCGAATAAGCTATCCCGCCCAGCAGTAAAAAAGCAAAATCATCGCGCTCGCCCCTGATCTTGTCTATCGCGCTGCCCACTATTATCTGCAGCAGACTCTTCGTAAGGAGGAAAACGGTTACGGCTATCCCGGCGATCTCGACGTTAGCGCCTTCGATATTGTCCATTATAAAAACCGCGAAAATCGGAGTGATAAGGCCAAATCCGCTGTTTATCAAAAAATCCACCAGCGTCAGGAAGCGCACCACGGCACTGAACTTATTTAAGGAAAAATAACTAATGCTGGTATTTATTGGAGTATTCATAAATATTATAGATCGATAAAATTACAATTTAGTTAATATTTTCACTAATTTTGTTTTATCCGCCGCTCCGCTTAATATTATAACATTTTTCCGGGGAACCGAGAACTCCCGAGCCAGGAATTTCGCAAGTTCATCATTGGCCTTTCCCTTGACCGGAGCCGCCGCGATATCGATCTTAACCGTGTCATCGGACATGATTTCTTTGATTTTATTCGCGCCTGCACCGGGTCTTATTTTTAAACGTAGATAAAGTTCTTTTTTTTCAGCTAGTTGTTTTTTGAATTCAGATAACATAAGGCAGGTAGGGTACAAGGACACAAGATACAAGTTACAAACAAATTCCAAAATGCAAATTTCAAATATTCAAACTATTCGTTGATTGAGTTTTGGGATTTGAGTTTTGTTTGTGTCCTTGTATCTTGTTTCTTGTATCTTTTATTCATTTTTCACTAAACACGATCGCATTCGGCACGTCCCGGCCCGGCATGACCATATATTCGTCGCCGTACCAAAGCGCTGATGAATAACCGCCGTCCAGGTTCAGGGCATAATCGACACCGATGGCCTTCATAATCTCGGCCAGGTCGGGCACGGTGGCGTTTTGGGTAATGACCAGATAAACAGTTCCCTTACCGCCGTTATCACCCTTTTTATAACCGATAGCATTACGCATGGCCCGGGTATTTTTTTGTTTACTGTCGAGTTCCCATTCGATGAGCTGATTCATGCCATTCTCGATCAACCTGGGCTTGTTGCCGATAGCCGCCTGCAGTTTCGTGCCGTAAACGGTTTCGAAATTTTCTAAGCTTTTAAGTTCGCGGCTATCTTTAAAGTAATAAAAATTATTAACGATATCGAAGGCCATTATCGGCCCGGTGGTCCAGTATTTAAGCTGGTCTTCATTAATGATCTTGCCCAAAAAAGTATCGTAAACCGGAAAAAAATAATAATTGTTGGACTCGCAGCTGGCATAGGCGCAAAAATATGTGCCGTTCACTCCGGCAAAACCGTCGTGCTCGGTTACGAACTTGCCCAAACTCTTGGCGCTGTAAAAGCCGTTATACTTGTCGTTGTTGGGCGCCGGCGACAAAGCGGTCGCGTCCGTGGTTATCCAGAGCCGCGGGTTATCGAGATTAATCGTGATCATATCAACCGTAAATTCCCTGCCTACCGCGTTTATTTTTTTATGTTCATACTTGCTCCACTTGTTTATCGACTCGTCGGTTCCGGGTTTATGTATCCGGGCCAGGTCTTCGCGGGTAATGCCGAGGCCCAGCTCGCGCATAACCTTAAAAGCGTCTTCCGGTCGCCCTAAAAAATATTTTTTGAGGTCAAGCGGATTAATGTACCAGGCTTCGCCGTTACGCTCGACCTGGAGCACGATCGTGCCGGCGAGCGCGCGCGCCAGGGCGGTATCCCCTTTGACCGGCATGCCCGCCTGCGCGATCCGCTGGAAATTCGATTCGCTTATCCCGAGGCCGAGTTCGCGCATCACTTTAAAAGCGTCCGCCGGCCGGCCGAGGTAATACCGTTTTTTGTCCTTCGGATAAATATACCAGGCCTCGCCGTTGCGCTCGACGTCTAAAAGTATCCGGCCGGACAGCTTATCGCTCAAATTAGCGGCGTTACCGGAAAAAGGAATTAGGTTAGCTAATATTATGGTTGTAATGATTATTTTTTTCATACTTTCATACTACCTAAATTTAGACAGTAGTGCAAATTTTAATGTCATTCCGATCGTGCTCTTTTCCAAGTTTATCCACATAACTTTTCCGTATTATTCAAAAATGGCTTATTTTACATGCTTGCTATTTATTAGATACCGTGATATGCTAATTTATACCCCCACCCCAGGTAGTGGTAATTAAATATTTTAGTATATAATTTTATGGACAAAAAAGAACAAACCATCGTTAACTTCAAAAAAGCTCAAAGCCTCTTGGGAAAGATTCTCAATATGGTAGAGAACAAGGAATACTGCATCAATATCATGCAGCAGAATCTGGCGGTTATCGGCCTTTTAAAGTCGGCCCACCAGATGCTTATGGAAAACCACCTGAACACCTGCTTTAAAAATGCCATGGCCGCTAAAAACGACAAGATCAAAGAGCAGATGACTGAGGAGATTCTAAGAGTGATCAAATTGGCGAACAAATAATAATCACCTACGAATCTACAAATTTTTTACAAATTTACAAATAGCTCACAAAACGTTTCATCCGGTATTTGTAAATTTGTACTTGATTTGTAAATTCGTGGGAAAATTTTCCAGTTTTACAAAATTATGTTCAAAACAATAGAACTGAATATCGGCGGTCTTCACTGCCGCAGCTGCAAAACCCTTATCGAAACCGAGGTCGCGGCATTGGCGGGCATTAAACATATCGACGTCGATTTTCCGACCGGCCTATGCCGCATTGAATTCGATGACAGCAAAATATCCCGGACGGACATTGAAAAAACCATTACCGGCCTTAATTATACGATCATTGGCGATAAAAGCAACGCCGAAACCCGAAGCAAAAAAATCATCCACAGACTTTTGCTTCCCCTAGCGTTAGCCGCGGCAATAACCGTTTATTTACTTTTCCGGGCGGCCGGAGGCTTCGAGATATTGTCACGTCTGAATGAAGAGAGTGTGAGCTATCCCTTGATCCTTCTTATTGGTTTTCTGGCCAGCTTCCATTGCATCGGCATGTGCGGCGGGCTGGTCACGGCTTTTTCGGCGGGGATGGCCGCTAAAAATCCGGGCAAAAAAACCGGCTTCTCCCGTCTGCACTTGGAATATAACCTGGGACGATTAGTATCATACACCGCAATCGGAGGCATCTTGGGTGGAGTAGGTTCATTTTTCGGCATAAATCCCGCCACGAGCGGTGCAATTATGCTTTTAGCCGGATTTTTTATGGTTTTAATGGCTCTTTCGCTTTTTTCCGGATTTCGCTGGCTCGAAAAAATAAATTTCCACCCGCCGCAGTTCATAGCCCGCTGGCTGTATAGCCAAAAACATGCGTCTAATCCCAAAAGCCCGCTCATTATCGGCCTCCTGACCGGTTTTATGCCCTGCGGCCCCTTGCAAGCCATGCAACTTTACGCCTTAGGGACTGGCGATACCATGAAAGGTGCGCTAAGCATGGGCTTATACGCTTTAGGGACCATCCCACTCATGTTCGGTTTTGGCGCCTTCGTTTCTTCCCTCTCCGCCAAGTATATCGGGAAAGTCATGAAAATATCCGCCGTTATCGTATTCGCGCTGGGACTCGTCATGGTCAACCGGGGTTTGACGAATTTCGGTTACGGCTTCAAGTCGTTATTGCCGTCCTCTATCCAAAGCCAAGCCGAGCGCCACGCGGCCGGAGATACCGCCCTATACCAAACGATAAACATGAACCTGACCTATAGCGGCTATTCCCCCAACGTGCTTTACATCAAACCGGGCATACCGGTGCGCTGGGTAATAGAAGTCGTTCAGACGACCCATTGCACGGAAGCTATAATGATCGAACCCCTTGGAATTAAAAGAAAACTGGCGCCGGGCACGAACATAATAGAATTCATCCCGCCCGAGGGCGCAAAAGAAATAAAATTTTCCTGCGAAATGCGCATGGTATGGGGCAAATTCATCGTATCGGACAAAGGCGCCGGTCCGAGCCGGAATGCTCAGCCGGCAAAAGCCTCGACGGCGCCGACCGGAACTTGCAGTTTGGATGGGTGTAGTGAATAATACGAGAATCGCTAAAATTACCCACAGAATTAACATGACATGAATATGACAAAAGATACAAGGACACAAGATACAATAACCAAACAAATCTCAAATATCAAAACTCAATAATCAAACTCGTTTGGTATTTGAATTTTGTGTTTTGAAATTTGTTTGCATCCTTGTATCTTGTTTCTTGTATTTTTTTACACCAACTATTTTACCCGCAAAATTATCTAAAAAAACTAAAAACATATGTCCAAAAAACTTAGCCTAAAAATCTCCGGCATGCACTGTGCTTCCTGCGCCGCCAATATCACTATTAACCTTAAAAAGTCCGCGGGCATCGAATCCGCGGAGGTTAATTTTACCGCCGGAAAAGCAACCGTGGAATTCGACGAGACCATGATCGATCCGGAAAAAATAAAAAAGATCATAAAAGATACCGGCTATGAGATCGTGGAAAACGGCACGGCGCGCGAACACGAACATAGCCACGGCACTAGAGAGGAAAAATCGCTCAAGAAAAAAACGATCATCGGCATCCTGCTATCCGCTCCCCTCTTACTGCGCATGATCTGGATGTGGGATATACCGGGCGCGTATCTGGGGGTAAGCGCGACCAACTGGGTACAGGCCGGCCTCGCGTTTTCTGTCGTTTTTTTTCTAGGTAGGCAATTCCATCGTAACGCCGCCAAAGCGCTTTTCCGCGGTCAGGCGGATATGGATACCCTTATATCGCTCGGTACTTTAGCCTCTTATGGCTACAGCGTTTACGCCATGTTCGCCGGCGGCGATCTTTATTTCGAGGGAGCGGCTACGATCACGACCCTGATTCTCTTGGGGCGCTGGCTTGAATTTAAAACCAGGGATCGGGCTTCCTTGTCCATGAAAAAACTCCTGGAATTGGGCGTTAAAAAAGCGCGGGTCCTGGCGCGCGGCGGGTTTGTCCTTAAAGACATAAACGAAGTAAAGATCGGCGACATACTCTTCGTAAAAGCCGGCGAAAAAATCCCCTTGGACGGCGAGATAATAGACGGCCGATCGAGCGTGGATGAATCGATGCTAACGGGCGAAAGTCTGCCGGTCTACAAGGAAAAGGGCGCTGACGTTTTCGGCGCCACCATGAATCTTGACGGAGCCATAAAAATAAAAGTTACCAAAAACGGAGAGAATACCGTATTGGCGCAAATAATCCGGACAGTCGAAGAAGCGCAGAGATTCAAGGCTCCGGCCCAACGCTTAGCGGATAAGATATCGGCTGTTTTCGTGCCGGTTGTGGTCGGAATAGCCTTTCTGACCTTTATCGGCTGGTTTCTGGCCACCGGAGATCCCGGCGAAGCCATTATTAACGCCGTTGCGGTATTGGTCATTTCCTGCCCCTGCGCCCTGGGCGTAGCCACGCCGATCGCGATCATGGTCGGTTCGAGCGTCGGCGCGAAAAACGGAATTCTTATAAAGAACGGGGAGAGTTTTGAAAAAGCCAAAAACGCGGATATCGTCGTGTTCGATAAAACCGGCACTTTGACCGAAGGAAAACCGACCGTGGAAAAAATACTTAAAAACAAAAAATATTATTTTACGGAAGAAATAATCCTCAAGATAGCGGGCGGGTTAGCGGAAAATTCGGATCATCCCCTGTCCCGGGCCGTATTTGCTCACGCTAAATCCCTTAAGATAAAACCGGATCGGGTAGCCGATTCGAAAGAAGTGCCCGGCCGCGGGGTATACGCCCACTGCGAAACGACGGCGGAAAAACTTTCCCATGTCATTCTTTTAGGTAACCGCCGCCTGCTTTCAGAATTCGGACTGGATACCGCCTGGGCCGACGAAATAACGGAGCGCTACAAAGATCAGGGAGGCACCCTGCTTTTTACCTCCCGGGGGCCGGAAGTTATCGGAGCGATCCTTTTGACGGACAAGCTTAAACCCGGATCTGCGGAGGCTATTAAAGACACTAAGGCGGCCGGAATCGAACCGGTTATAATTTCCGGCGATAGCCGGACAAGCGTTGAGGCCATAGCCAAAACCTTGGGAGTCGAAAAATATTTCGCGGAAGTTCTGCCCGGTGACAAGATGGCTAAAGTTAGAGAATTCAGGAAAAGCGGCAAAAAAGTCGTTTTCGCCGGCGACGGCATAAACGACGCGCCCGCTATGATCGAAGCGGATCTGGGCATCGCTATGGCTTCCGGCGCGGATATCGCCAAAGAATCCGGCGACATCATTATCATGCAAAATGATCCGCGCAAAATAATGGAGGCGATCCGCCTGTCGCAAAAAACCTTCAGGACGATCCGGGGGAATCTTTTTTGGGCCTTTTTCTATAATATCCTGGCGATCCCACTGGCCATGGCCGGCTTTATTTCCCCGATGATCGCGGCTTTGGCCATGGGATTGTCCGATGTAACCGTCATAGGCAACAGTCTCCGGATCTACCGGAGAAAATAAAAAAATAAAGCTTATTTTTAACAATATAAAACCCGCTGTTTTATAGCGGGTCGTAATTTAAATTTTACAGTCCAAGACGTGATGTATGTTATGCACGTGAGCTTGCCACATTTCGCCTCCGTCTTGTCCGAATTTCCGGAAAACGGCCATGAACGCGTCTAAATATACTTCGTCAGACATTTTTTTATAGGCCGCGACGTCGGGAATCTCTTTTTTAAGGAACGCTTTAAGTTCAACAAAGTTTTGCAATCGCTCGATTTTTTCCAGGATGCTCGTATTGTCCATCGTGCCCGCACCTCCTCAAATGACTTTTAAGTTTCAACTTCATCCGATCGACCACTATTTTTTTGCGTTTATTCGGTTTTTTCACTTGTAGGGCCGGCCGTATAAGACCAGAGACTGGTTTTTGTAGCGCCGGTCGTGGGTCACTTCCTGTCCGAACCAGTCCGGCGGCTCGAAGGCGCGGCTGGTTTTTTTGTCTTTGAACTCGACTTCGACCGTCATAAGGCCGTTCAGCGTATTGCGATAAACATCGAGCTCGAAAGTCAAATCGCCGTGAGGAATGCAGTAACGGTCTTTTATAAGCGTTTTTGCGCCGACCGCCGGCCACAGCACTAGAAATTGTTCTTCCCTGATCCTGATTTCCCGTTCCGACCGGACTTCTCCGGCGCCGGTTTTGACCGTCAGATAGTATTTATCCCCTCTTTTCCTTAACCTGACTTCGGTGCCGTCGGCTGCTATCGCCAGATAACCCTGGATTATGCCGACGTGGTCATGCCGGTCAAAACCATCCGGCAATTTTTCAACCAAAAATTTTCTTTCGATCTCCAGCGGCATAAAATTTTCCTCGGCTTGACTGGGTTAGGACAAAGTATTTAATTCTGCCTCTTCTTTAAAGAAGACTTTGGCCGAAGCCCGTCAATTCAATATAGGGATCATAAAACGGCGGTAAAAGCCTGATTATTCCGTATTTCTCAAGATAACGCAGGCACTCGCCGATTTCGAGCGAATTTTTTCCGGTTTTTACCGCTATATCAACGTTTTTAAGGTATTTGTTGTCCGTTTGATTATTATTTATCAAAGTAATGATCAACCACATATTTTCATTATCACGAATAACCGCCCTTAGTTGTTCCGGTGTCCTCAAAACTATCAATGATTCAATCACATCCAAAAGACTTTCCAGCTGGGCCATTTCTCTCACGGCTTCCGGCCATATCGGGCCGTTTCCCCGGAAAAAATGCGCAAGAATATGTCCTAATTCATCGCGAATATCTATGGACATGGAAAAGGTAATGGAAAAATTGACGATCAGATTCGTTAATCTGGTCTTGAGATAATAATGCGCCTTTTTGAAATCAGACGCATTTTTTTCTTCGATCGTTTTGCGAAACTTTTCGAAAAATTCTTTCATTTTTTTCTCCCCTTCCCCCAGTTAGCGAATTTATATTGATTGTAAAAGATCCATATTCATTATTTCTATGAAATATTATAATAAATTGTTTTTAATGAAATGTCAAGGGTATACTGGACAAAAAAATTTATTTGTGGTAACATTAAATAGTTAGTTTAATTACTAGCCGCCCTTAACAAAGGGTGACGAATATGAGAGCGTAGAGATAAAGTCGAATTTCTACATCTTAGTATTTCTTATTAACTTTATCTTTACATTCGTATGCAAGGAACCATCAAAAAATTGACCGACAAAAACTTCGGTTTTATCTCCCGCGACGGCGCCGACGATCTGTTTTTCCATGCCAATGGCCTGGAAGGCGTTGAGTTCAGCCAGCTTCGGGAAGGCGATGCTGTTACGTTCGAGGTCGAACAGACCCCCAAAGGCAGCGCCGCGGTCCACGTCAAAAAGGCTTAAGACTTTTTTCACGATAAATAAAAACATCCTTCGGGATGTTTTTATTATTATGAATCGACTTAAAGATTAACCATATACTGAACCAGATACCGCAAATAGTAAACCCCGGTCGCGATAAATAGCGAGGCTATCCCGTATCTCATTATTATTTCTATTTTTTGCATGAGATTGTAAGTCTTACCGACCCTACCCAAACTGAACGCCAATAAAAAAGAAAAGATAATGACCGGTAAACCCGTTCCCAGAGCGAATACCAGGGGCAGAAGAAGGCTTTCGGAAGAACTTAAAACCAGGGGGATAAGCAGGCCGAAGAACAATACTCCGCTATAGGGGCAGAACGCCAAGGCGAACAACATCCCGAGAAGCAGAGAGCCGATATAGCCTTGCCGTGACAGCCATTCCTTTAGCTTGTCAAATTTTTTATTCTTGGCGCCCAGGTTGATTTTTATAACATCAAACATCACTAAGCCGATAACAATTAAAACCGGTCCTAAAACCTTGTCGCCCCAGCCCTCAAAAATACTGGCAATAGAAAAAGAAGAAACGCCGAAAAATATCAAAGTGGCCAGCAAAGTATAGCTTATCCCCCGTCCCAAAGTATAAAACAAGCCGTTCAATAAAGTATGCCGGGCGGTTTTTATTTCCCGGGAAATATAGGCGATGGCCGTAATATTGGTCGCCAGAGGACAGGGACTTATCGAGGTCAGGATGCCTAATAAAAAGGCGGTCAGTATCGGGATATTATAGTTGTCGATCAGCGCATTGATAAAATCCATAAACTAAGCTTCGTATATTTTTATTTCTTTCGTGATTATTCGTTATTTTCGTGTTTATCGTTTTAACCAGAAAAACACTAAAATAACGAATATAAACAAAATTAACGAAACATAAATATTAAGACTCTAAAAGGCTTTTTATCTTTATCTCCAGCTGGTTCTTAAGGGCTTCTTCGTTGCCGAAAAGACGCCAGACATCGGAATAAAATTCGATATTATCCTGCCCGCCGGTTATTCTATTTAAGTATAGGGAAGAACCGGTAGCCTTAAATTTCCGCGCGATCAATTCGTTTTCCGGCAGATCGACATTGATCGTCCGGAAATCGATCAAGCCGCCCTTAACCTCTTCGGCGAATCTTTCTCTAACGACGTCACTTACGTAATTTTCGACGGTCGTGCAGGACTGACAGCGCGCGGTTTTGTGGAAATAAAAAATTTCCAGCCTGTCCGCCGGAACGTCGGCCCTGGATACGGGCCCGTCTACGGCCGCGCCCATGGCGATATTTGCCGTTTTATCGTTCGCGAAATCAACATTCGCCCCGATATCCGCGCATCCGGTTAAAGACGCCGCCAAACCGAAGAGTATTAGGATGAACATGATTTTTTTCATAATTACGCGTGGTTAAAAATAAAAAAATTGAAAAAATAACCGATGATCATGATGCCGACCGCCGTAACCGCGATAAAGGCCGATAATAATTTCCAATTCATGGCCTTTTTAAGAATCAAGAGTCCCGGGATAGATAAGGTAACGGTAGCGGTCATGAAAGCCAGGGCCGTCCCGAGCGCGACTCCTTTGCCGGTCATAGCCTCGACCACCGGGATCACGCTGACCGAGTTAGCGTACAAGGGCGCGCCCATTATGACAGCCAAGGGCACAGTCCACCAGGTCCCGCGGGCCAAATACGTTTCGACGAAGCTCTCGGGCACGAAACCATGGATCAAGGCGCCCAAACCTACGCCGATCAAAACATAAGGAAAAATGCTTTTGGAAATGTTGAGCCCGTCCTTCCACCAGATAAGTAATCGTTTTTTTAGAGGTACTGACATGCCGCTATTTTCAGCGATCGCCTCTTTCCGGGTTTTAAATTTTAAAAAATCCTGATTAACGTGTCTGTCCATGTTCAGTTTCTGGATGATCATCCCGGCCAGCACGCTGATCGTGATTCCCAGGGCGTTATAAACCAGGGCCATTTTTAATCCAAAAATGGAGGGAAATATAAACAAAGAGGCTTCGTTTACCAGGGGCGAGGCGATCAGAAAAGCGAAAGTAACGCCCAGGGGTATGCCGGCGCCCACAAAACCGATGAACAAAGGAATGGATGAACAGGAACAAAAAGGCGTGATCACTCCGAGCGCGGCTGCTGATACATAATCAAACCCGTACCATTTGCGGCCGCTTAAAATATCCCGCACTTTTTCGACCGGAAAATAATAGCGGGTGATCGCCATGACATAATTTATCAAAATTAACAGCAAGCCGATTTTAATTGAGTCGTAAATAAAAAAATCAATCGCCTCGCCCCAGTATTTATCGGTAATACCGAGCCAATTATAGGTAGCCGCGTCCGCGAATATTTGTATAGGTTTAAAAATATCCATAGATATTAGCAACAGCCGCAACAGCCGCAACCGGTTTTCTCCTTATCTTCTTCAGGCTCTATTTGCAAAGCTTTTTTTATGTCATCTTCGCCATGCCCTCCACCGGTCAAGACCGGCCGACCGTTTATCGCCAGCACGGGGCTCTCTAAGACTCCCATTTCGATCATTTTAGCGACGTCGGTAATATATTCGACGGGCGCGTCGATTTTCATTTCGGACGCGATCTTTTTAGTCGTTTCGAACAATTGTTTGCAGGTCGGACAACCCGAACCCAAAACCTGGATTGATTGGATATTCATAGATTTTATTAAAATTAATTATAAAATAAAATGCGATAAACGGGCGATATGCTTACCGGTGTTGCCGGGATTTAGAAAATAAATAACCTTAGTCCCCTCTTTTCTTGAGCCGAGGAGCCCGAAATCCTTTAAAACCTTCAGATGGTGCGACACGAGATTCTGCGGCAGATCAAGAAATTTCCAGATATCGCAAACACAAAGCTCCTGTTTTTTTAGGATGCAAAGTATCTTCAGCCGGTTTTCCTCGGATATGGCCCGAAGGAAGGCAACTGTTTCTTTAAGCTCTTTTTCGTTCTGCTTGTTATTACAGCAATCAAGTTTCATGTGTGTGAATAAATATCAATCTATATTGATATTATAAGGCAAACAAAAAGCAGTGTCAAACTGCGTTATTTTTGCCTATTTTTTCACGGCTGAGGACAAGACCGGATTGATATCCAAGCTTGACCGAAAATGTTTTTTTTGTTATTTTCTATACAAAGTACTTTGAAAAATTATCTGTATTTTACGGAGGAAAAGACGCGATGTTTACCGGGCATAAGATTTTTTGCGCGCTTATCGTGATCGCCTGCTTAATAGCGGGATGCGGCCATGTTCCGCTTAATCCAGATTACGCCGGGCCGAAAATATTGCCCGACAAGATCAAAAAAGAATTCGCCTGCGAAAAATTCCGCGGCGATTACGTCGAAAGCGTGATAGAAATAAAAAAAGATTACGTGGTCAGGCGCGTTGAATTCAAGCCGGCTCAGGACATTTCTGGCATTGATCACAATATAATGCTTGACTATTATGACGTAGGCTACGGAAAACCGGGACCGGTTATTTTGTGCCTGCCTATTTTAGGAGGCAGCAACCTGGAGACGGAATTTTTCGCCCGCTATTACGCCAGCCGGGGCCTGGCCGCGATCATCGTGCATCGGCAACAAGGCTATAAGAAAGAGAAAAACATCGAAAATCTGGATAACTTACTGCGCCAGATGGTCTTTGATCATAAGCAGGCCATAGACTGGATCGAAATGCGGCCTGAGTTGGATAGCGGCCGGATCGGCGTTTTCGGCATCAGCATGGGCAGTATCAAAGCCTCCTTGCTCCAGGCTCTTGACCAGCGCGTAAGCGCCGGCGTATATTGCCTGGTCGGCGGCGATCTGCCGTATATCCTCGTGCATTCCAATGAGCCGGGGATAATCAAGAGGCGCAAGCAAATCATGGCCGATAAGGGCTTTAACGAAACAGAATTTTACGATACTCTGAAAAAAAAGATCCAATGCGATCCGATAAAATACGCGGAGTATATCGATGCCCGACGGGTATTAATGGTCCTGGCCCTTTTTGACAAGACAGTACCGTATGAAAAAGGGATAGAACTTTGGGAGAAAATCGGCCGGCCCGAATTATATAAAATGCCGGCCAGCCACTATACGTCGCTCGTGTTCATCTTTTATATCCGCTCCCGCGCCTTTGATTTTTTCCATAAACAACTATAGAACGGACAGGAGGATTTATGAAGAAACGGGCTCTGATTCTTTCTCTAACGCTACTCGCGCTTTTTTCCCTTTTCGGATGCGCCCCCTCGCTAAGAAGCAGTCTTCCCTTGTGCCAACGCACGGTGGCGATAAACAGCCAGGCGGAGGAAGCGGCTATAATGGCCAAAGCTTCCCTGGAGGTGATCGAACAAAACGGCGAGAAACTGTATGTTCTGCACCTGCGGGGCACTCCGTACGAGATGGGCTACCAGCACGGCAAACTCATGGCCCAAGAAATCCACAATCTGTATTCCCGGCTGTTTAAGGTCGTTAATATGATGACCAAAGAGGACACGCGGGACGAAATATACGACTTGATTGACCCTTATATTCCCTTTGAGGAAAAGGAAGAAATGCGCGGTCTGGCCCACGGCGCCGGTATTTCCCTGAAGTTCGTGCATTGGGCCCACGCTATCCCCGAAGTGGCCGAATACGGCGGCAAAAAAAGATTCGGCGAGAAAAACAAAGAGCTCAAGCAAACGAGCTGCAGCAATCTGGCCGCTTTCGGTCAGGCGACCAAGGGGGGCGACCTGTACCAATTGCGGGTGCTTGACTGGATCCGGCCCTTAGGCGCGCAAAAATGTCCGCTCGTCATAATCCACCACCCGGACAAAGGCAACGCCTCCGCCACCTTCTCCTACGCCGGCTTCATCGGCGCCATCACTGGTATGAATGATAAGGGCATGGCATTCGGCGAGATGGGCTATCGCGATCCGCCCAACGAAGACCTGCGCGGCATTCCTTTTATTTTCCTTTTTAGGAAACTGATGCGGGAAACCGACAGTCTGGCGGAAGCCGAAGCGATGATCCGGTCCTCCCAAAGGACCTGCTCATACGCTTATATGATAAGCGATCACAAATCCGTGAACGGGCCGAAGGCGCTTCTCTTTATCGCCGACCGGGACAGGGTCATCGCTTTCAGGGATAATACCCTCCTCGTAGACGAGACCGACGGCCACCGCGATAAATACCTGCCGATCGTCGACGTGGTTTACGGAGGCCGCTACGGCGATATTATGTATAAAGCCTTGACGCGAGAGCACGGCCGCATAAACGAACATGTGCTTATGGAAATGACCAAGGAAATTTCCATGGAAAGCAATATGCAAAATGTTGTCTTCCGTCCCTCTACGCTTGAAGCCTGGATCTCCAACGCCTCTATGAAAAGCGGCGACAAGGGCCGGGCCTGCTTCCAGACCTGGTTCAGGCTGGACCTAAAAAAAATGTTCAAGTAAAAAAATCAACCGCAAAAGGAGTTGCCATGTATAACGTTTATTACGTTGTTGTCGCTAAAGAATTTGCCGCTATACGAAAACGGAAAATTGACTCAGGGCCCCCAGGACCATTATTTGAATCAGCCTTTCAACATGAAGGGCATGTTCTTCCTCTTCAAGACGCGTTGAATTTTCTCGGATCCCGCGGTGAAAAAATTATCAGTATAGTTAATGGCCCTCCGTTGACTTATACAACGGGGCTTTCGGAAGAGATGCAACTTATAGTAATCACCGAAACTTAATTCGGCATAAGCCCGTTTACAATTAACGGGCTTTTTATTTTGAACAGAAAATTTTCGTTCTCTTGCGACCTCGAAAACAAATAAAATAATACGCCGTAAAAAGCGGCGTATTGGCGGTATTTTTTAGGGGGAAATCCTATTTATCAACTTTGTTGTATATTTTTTCGTCAACATTCCCCGCGCTCAACCAGACAACCGGCAGGCAGGTCTCATTCCGCTCTGCATGCATATACCTCCATTTAATTAATGATTCCGTTAAGACGCAAAACACGTCCGTTAAGACGTGTTTTAAACTTAATTGCATGTTTGCGCGAAAACCACGGGCCGGTTAAAGACGCATTACCCTCTTTTCAGCTATTTCGGGACTTTCTTTTTTAGCTCTTTTATTTCTAACCTGAGACTCTCCAACAATGAATCTCTTTCGGCTATTATTTTATGGAGAATCGCGAGTTCGTCAACCCTGGCGGAAAGATTCTGTACTCGGGAGCCGATCTGATCTTCGATCTTCTGGGCGTATTCAGCCAGTTTTTCGGAAACCATTCTGCGGTCGGTTATGTCTTCCATGGCAAGAAGTATTAATGGCGGAAAGAGAGGGGTGGTAGAGTCTGATTCCGCCGTTGAAAAAACCTTTCGCGCGTTAAGGATCATAATTCTGCGTCCAAGCTTAGGAAAATAATGATCAACCTCAAAATCCTTAAAAAATGTGTTCATGGGCAGGATTTCTTCAAGCAAGTGCTTCAATTTTGGAATATTCCACTGGCCGTTCCCAAGGTCATACACCAGCTTCCCTTCCGTCATTTTATCGGAAACCTCGAATATTCTGAAAAAACAGCTGTTGGCGGCGATTACCCTGAGGTTGTAGTCAAGAATTAAAAAAGGTTCTCTGGCCGTATCAATAACCGTCCTGATGTATGTCCAGGAGGTGGACCAGATATTTTCGGCAAGATCGGCATTTTTATTATGGGTATTTTTCATATGTACTTATTATAACACTTATTGCGCGGATGGGAAATGAATTAATATGGACGTGCCTTTTTGGAGAATGCTTTTTACGGAAATTTTTGCTTTATGTTTTTTTACGACCGACATAACGATCGCTAAGCCAAGACCCGCCCCCGCTTCTTCTCTGGCGGTTTTATCATTGGATCTGAAAAAAGGGTTAAAAATATAAGGAATGTCCTGCCTGGGAATACCGATTCCTTTGTCCTCTACCGACAATATTACCTTATCCGATCCAGTAAATACCGAAGCATCCACAACGGATCCCGCGGGCGAATATTTAACCGCGTTAGTAAGTAAGTTGGATATCATTTGCTCCAGGGCGGTTTGGTTGCCCATCACATAGCCCGGTAAATCGCTGTTTATTTTTATTTTTATTCTTTTTTTATCAGCCGATTGTTTTGAGACGGCCCTGCATAGATCTTCCAGCAAAGAGCTTAAATTTATTTTTGTAAGCTCGATATTATCGGGACCGTGTTCCTGCGCCGACATTATCGAGAGATTTTGATTATATTCGTCATATTCTTTAATTCCTCCAATTCGGTTCTTAACGCAAGTATCATTTCCCGGGATTTGGTTTTCGACAAACCCAACTGATCATTCGGGTCCGTATTCCGAAGAGCGAATTCGGAATTAAGCCGCATATATGTCATCGCTCCATTTAGTTCGTGCTGGACATTAGAAACAAACAGTTTTTGGGATTTGATAGTTTGTTTTGTTTTCTCTAGCAGCTTCCCGATCAATATGTATAAAAATGGAATTATTAAAAATGCGATAATTACAGAAAAAAACACCCCAGTATCAAAGAGGTGCGTTATCAATATGATTATCAGAAAAGCCGCGACACAGAGAATCGTTAAGAAGGTTCGCGCCCTTTCGGTCATATCTTTTAAAACATGCTGATACCGGGTGGCAAGAAAATTTTTCAGTCTTATTTTGATAAATTTATATTTATAGAATTATTCTTTTGTGATGTTCCTCCGATATAGTAATCTAATCGGATATTATTTAGTCAATATAATATCTTGACTGATAAACATTATGGTTTAATTAAATTCATATCACTTCAACCAGAAATAAAACCCTTTAATCCTTTAAAGGGCTAATAATCAACAACCATTACTTACTCCTCCTATATATACGGTCTTATGAATTGTTGTGAGTCCAACTGTCTTTTTAAACTAATATTTTATTCTTAAACCACGATTTACAAGTATAGCATAAAATATAATATTTGTCAATTCTAAAACAAATTATTTATTTTTAGCACTAGTATTAAATAAATATATATGAAATATATCCACATATAAACAAACATCAGGCCTTATGGCCTGATGTTTATTTTTATAGCTCGGAGTTTGGGACGTTGTTAAAACTTTTTAATAAGATTACTATATTTGTAATGTTAAGGCGGGTCGCCGCGCGGCCACGCAAAATATTTATTCTTATTCTGTTATAATATCATCTTCTCATAACCATTACAATTATTGAGCTGCGCCACGCGAGCAAACAAAAAAGCATTCAAATGAATGCTTTTTTGTTTGATTTTTCGCGGCTCGGGGACAGGGATTCGAACCCCGATAGCCAGGACCAAAACCTGGAGTCCTACCATTAGACGATCCCCGAATGTATTATAAAAGCCAAATAAATGGCTTTTTGCATATTAGCATGGATATTTATTTATGTAAAGAAGACGGATAGCTTTATACTCGCGAATATTTCCTGACCGCCAAAAGGCTGGCCAGAATATTTATCAAGGCCACTCCCAGGAATTGCACTCCAAAAATAGTAAAAACATTGCCGTAAAAATACTCAAGCAGGTTAACGTTGTAGCCTACGAAAAACGCTTCCAAATAGGGTTGAAGCAGGGTCAGGAAAAGATAGAAAATACCCATGATCGATAAAACGCCGATCAGGGTATAGAAAACTCCCGATAAAAGATACGGCATCTGTATGAACCAGTGCGATGCCCCGACCAGGCGCATGATCATGATCTCGCGCCGATGGGTATAGATCGCGACCCGGATAGAGTTAAAGACCACCAGAACGGTAATAAGAACGAAAATAGCGCTTAAAACCAGGCCGGCGTCGCTGACTTTATTCGTAATATCGTTTATCTTGTTTAAAAGCATCTTATAATTCGTAAAATTGCGCGATTCGATGATATCATTAGAGATTGTATTTAGGCGATTGATCAGGTTATCAAGGATATCAAGGTTGGCCGGTTTTATCACAAGTATCGGCGCCAGCGGATTATTGCCTAATTCCCGCAGGGCCTGCAGAATTTCCGGATTATCCTTATGCTTGTCGATAAAATTGGCCATCGCCTCCTCTTTGGAAATATAAGTAACGCTTTTAACCTCTTTAAGCGCGCTAATCTCCCCTTTAAGCGCGAGGATCTCGTCTTCTTTTGATTCGTTTTTGAGGAATAGGTTGATGTCGATCTTTTCCTTGACGGCCTCTACGGCGGCCTGGCCGATCACCTTAACCACCAAAAGCATGTTGATGGAAAAAAGTGCCAGGATAAGCAGTATCACCGTCACGAGGGAAAGCCAGATATTACGGTAAATATCTTCGATGCTGAATTTTATGATTCGCGCCAGGGATAGAAACATATCAAAAAAATAAATTAATTACAAAACATATTTACCTATGGATTGATCGCTTATGATCGTACCGTTTTCGAGGGTAATGACCCGCCTTTTCAGGCGATTGACTATTTCCCGGTTGTGGGTAACTAAAATTATCGTGGTGCCGAATTTATTGATGCGAAGCAAAAGCTCTATGATCTCGTTGGCGTTTAGAGAATCGAGATTTCCGGTCGGTTCGTCGGCCAGAAGTATTTTAGGTCTATGTACCAATGCCCGGGCTATGGCCGTCCTTTGCTGTTCGCCGCCTGACACTTCCTGGGGATAACGGTCCGCTTTGGTTTCAAGGCCCACGATCTTCATGACGTGCGGAATGATCTTTTTTATCTTTTTCGGATGGCCGCCGCAAACCTGCATGGCGAAAGCGACGTTTTCGAATAACGTCTTTTTGGGCAGAAGCTTAAAATCCTGGAATATCACGCCGATCTGCCGCCGAAGAACCGGAATTTCCCGCTGGCCGATATTGGTTATATCCCAGCCGCCCACGATGATCCGGCCTTTATCCACCTTTTCTTCGCCGATCAGGGCTTTGACCATAGTGGTCTTGCCGGTTCCGGACTGCCCGACGATCGAAACGAATTCTCCCGGCAGTATATGCGTGCTTAGGTTATTCAAAGCCGCTACGTTCTTGGGATATAGTTTGTAAACATTTTGAAAACGAATCATATGTTATCGGCTTCGCCGACCCGCTCCTGCGAATGCGGGACATGCGAATAATGCTCTAGGCATTAGCATTGTATCAATATAAACTTCCCGATCTTCTTAATCCATATTTGATCAACTCCTCGGTCTCGTAAAAACTCGTAGCCCTGTCCCCTGCCCCCATAGTAACGACTATTACGTTCCGGCCGTCGGAACCGGCGACGCGGACCATAAGACAATAACCGGCTTCGTCGAGATAACCGGTCTTTGATCCGGTAATATCGTAATTATTCGTCCTGATGAGATTGTCCGTATTTTTAATGCGGTAAGCCTTGCCCGTACTTATGGCCGTAAAGCGGTATTCCGGCATCGTGCTCGCTTTTTGGATCATGGGGTTTACTAACACCTCTTTAGTTATTATAGCATAATCCAGGGCGGAACTCACGTTTTCGGGCGAAAGCCCGGTCGGTTCCTTAAAACGCGTGGATGTGGCCCCCAGGCTTTCCACCCAATCGTTCATTTTCGAAATAAAATCTTCCCGTTTAAGACCGCTGGCGCGCACCAGGGTTTCGATCGTATTATTGGCCGATCCGACGAGGGAGGCGTAGAGCAGATCCTCGACCGTAAGCGTTTCTCCAGCGCTTAAGCTCAGTTTGGCGGATTCCCAGGGTTTGCAGTATTCGTAATTATATTCCTCGTCGCGCTTGTCGTACGCGACTACCCGGCTTAATGTCGGCTTCGTGTCTAAAAACACTTTTACCGCCACAAGCTTGGTCAAGCTGGCGAGCGGCCGGACCGCTTCGGCGTTCTTCGACCACAGGATACGGCCGGTTGACTCGTCCATGACCACCGCCGATCCCAAATCGACGGACGGACTTTCCCCTGAACCGTTTTTCGGGATTCCCAGGATCCGCCCGTCTCCGTCGGGAGGAATATAAAGCGGTTCGACGGTTACATCGACCACTCCCGCGCCCAAAGGCGCTATCTTCGCGAAAGCCGTCCGGTCAAGATCGATCACGCGGTCCGGAAAAAGGCCGCGGTCCGGACCATAATCGTTCACGGTTACATCCACGAACTTGCTGCGGTCGCCGTTAAAAACGCGAAGCCGGGAGTTCTTCGGAAAATCCGGAGAAGCGGCGAAATTACCGCCTTTATATTTATACCAGCTGGTCCGTCCGACGGTCATGACACCGGGGTAGGAAAAAACCGCGATCCGGGCGAAAGGTAGATGGATCAGCGAGCGGACGGATTTGATCTCCGGATGATCGGTCGTGGGCAAAGGCCGCCAGGCGGAAAAATTCTTGTCATAAAAAAATACCTGCTTATAATCATCGTTTTTTTCGCCGTAAGAGAGCTGGATATAGAAAGGTTTATGGTTGTCGTAGGCGGCCTTGTTCTTGAATTCGAACTGGTAAACCGGGCTTAAACGGTCAAGCTGCCAGGGCATAGGAAGCGATTCGTCGAGTTTTATGAGTTCGACTCCCGTCGCGTCGCTTAAAATACCCGGAACGAGCGATAATTTGATTTCAGCGCCGAATCCGGCCACGGTATAACCCTTGGCGATCGTCGGCTTATCAAGCCGAATCGAATAATATTCGTTCGATCGGTCATCGGAACGCGCCATAAAAGGTCCGGACAAACAAAAAACCGCCAGAACGGAAGCTATCACTGTTTTAATCGATTTTTTACCTATTTTTAACATTAAAAATGAAGCTTAATATTCATAAACCAATAGAAATATTATAACACAAATCCGATTTTAAGATAAGGGCTTAAAATAAACTTGCATTTTTTTCTGATTATTACTATTATTAAAGATATTAACATAGCGGAGAAAAAGCGGGCCTGCCCGCCGAAGCTCTGCGAAGCAGGGCGTAGGCGGGTATCGTATAGTGGCTATTATGTTAGCTTCCCAAGCTGAAGAGACGGGTTCGATTCCCGTTACCCGCTCATTATTACTATACATTTGACACCTGACATTTGACGTGAAACTTAAGCTAAATCATTAAGTATCAGATGTTAAAGGTTAAATGTCAAAGGTCAAATGTAAATCAAGGCCGGAGTAGCTCAGTTGGTAGAGCAATGCTTTCGTAAAGCAGAGGTCACGAGTTCAAGTCTCGTCTCCGGCTCAGTCGTATATGCTTATAAAAAAAGAATGTCTTATGGCATTCTTTTTTAAATGAGGATAAATCTTATGCACCGTTTCAGTCCACCAGACTCCAAACATGATAGCTCATGACAGTCTCTTCCACATATTCTTCGAATAATACGGGACGGACAACTACATAGCTTAAGTCTGTTTTCTCCGCCGTTTTCCCGAAAACATGGAATATGTAGTAACCATCCTTATCAACAATGATCTCGCTCGTCTCGTTCGTTTCCAGGCCGGCCAGCTTGTCGTAATAATCATGATCATACCGGTTGTTTGCGTCGATGGTTAACGGCCCCAGGTCATCGCCGTAACGCGTGGCGGTACGGATAAAATCCTCTCCTGAATCTATAAGTTTTTTTATCTTCATTACGCGGTTAAGGGCCACCATATTCTTGCTGCTGTCGAAAACAATGCTCCCGTTTATCCTGTCCGTCAAATTGTCGGTCCCGGCGATGCCGTACTCCCGCATGAGATTGCCCACTATGATCTCTTTTATTACCGCCAGCCTGGTTATCTCGTCAAGTTTTTTCTGATCCGCCGCCTTGTCTTTCAAACTATTCTTGATATCGACGTATTTATAATATTCTATGACATCACCGTTGGCGACCAAAGCCGGAACCGGCACATAACCGGCGATATATCTGGTAAACGCGTTATCCGCCCCGAATTTTAAAAGCATGATGGCGAAAACGGAATAGAGGAAAATAAAAACCAGGAAAATAAGCAGAAACCGATACAAAGCGGTTTTACCCGCCAAGAAGAGTGATCTTAAAAGATAGCGGCCGTATCCGGACAGGATTTTCCTGAGGCGCATTATTTTTTCCCGCCTGTCCCTTTTCGCTTCAGCGCGCTTATTTCGCCTTCTCTTTTCCTCTTCTTCGCCTGCCTTTTGTTTTCTCTTTTCCTCTTCTTCACGCGCCCTCTGAGCGGCCGCTTTCTTTGCCCGTCTGGCCCTGTCCTCCTCCTCCTCTTTTTCTCTTTGGTTTCGCTTTAACTCTTCTTTCTCTCTTCTTTCCCTCTCCGCCTTTTCCTTCTTTTCTTTTTCGATCATTTCCTTTGTCCGCGCCGCCTCATCCGCTATAGCCGGGGCAACTTCACTCTCTTGCCCTAAAACTTCCGACATTTCATTTTTCCAGATTTTCTTCAACTGATTCCTTTTCTCGATCTCCGCTTTTGATTCCCGGTGGATCTCCGGCTTTTTTGCCGCCGGCGCTTTAGCGATATCCATGAACCGCCTGGATGAAGATATCGGTTTTTTCGTTTCTTCCGCGGGCGCTTCTTTGCGCTCTGAAACGGCCGGCTTAGGCGTTTCTTTGCTTTTTACCCTGGAAACACTGTTAAAAAGCCCGTCTACAAGCTTGTTTTTCTCTTTTGCCGACGCTGGGACGGCTTCTTTTTTCGATCTCATTTCCTCTTCAACAAAATCCAAAACTATCTTTCTGGATTTCTCCATTTCTTCCCGGCTTAATTTAGTTATCCCATCGATCTGCTTATTGGACATAATTATTCTTTTTTTGTCTAATTAAAAAAATAATACCACCATTTCCCGGGGTTGCTTTTCGCTTCGATCACTCCGCTTTTCGTTCCGCCGGCCGCTGTATCCGCCGGCTTTTCGCCATCACGGCTATCGTCATTTTTTATGACCACAACCTCTTCTCCCGGCTGCTTATAATTCAGGTTCGATCTTGCCTGTTCCAGGGCGAACTGGTCCGATTCCAGATATTTCACTAATCGCTGCAATTCCGAATTACTGTTTTCAAGATAGGAAATCTCCTTTTCCAGTTCTTTTATTTCCTTTCCGATCCTGTATTGTTTGCTGACGTTTTTCGCCAACGGTATGCTAATGCCGATAACAATAAGAAAACCGACAACGGTCAATGTTATCTGGCTTGAAAATACGGATCTTAAAAAATTTTTTTTATCTTTGATCATGTTCAGGATCAATCATTTATTTTACGCCATTTTTTATCGGGCACAAAGCTGAATTTGGCCATTTCTATGATGAGCATCGTTAATAAGCTTATCACGATAACTATATACCATCCGCCGACTTTCAGGGGAGCGGTGCCTAAAACCATCTGCAGGGGGCCCCAGTATATTCCTAAAAGCAGCAGGGCCGCGCTTAGAGCGACCGATCCCAATAGATACGAATTTGAAAAAGGATTTGTCTTCCAGACCGGATTCTTAAGATCGCGCAGACTGAATATAGACACGAGACTGCTTATTCCGAGGATGGCGAAAATTACGGTGCGCATATAATCGATTTCACCCAAAGGCATTATAAAAAACATCATGAGAAAAACAGAAAATATTATGATCGCCCGGATCGGTCCCGCTCCGAAAATTATTATTTTCATTATATCGTTCATTACTGGCTCTTGCTTTTTTATGGGCTTTTCCCGCATTATCAGCTCATCCCCCTTTTCGAAAGCCAGTGAAAAATGCGGCAGACTGTCGTTAACTATATTTATCCACAATATTTGCGTGGGCAGAAGGGCTAAGGGAATATCGCGATTTAAAATCGCCGCAGCGAGAATCGTGCCGATAATGACCGTTACCTCGGAAAAGCTGTCGGAAATAAGATAGGTTATGACTTTCCTGATATTTTCAAAGATTACCCGGCCTTGTTCCACGGCGGCTACGATCGTTTTAAAATTATTATCCAAAAGGACAATATCGGAAGTTTCCTTGGCGATATCCGTGCCCGTGCCCAGAGAAATGCCGATATCAGCCGCCTTCAAGGCCGGAGAATCGTTAATTCCGTCTCCGGTCATGGCCACCACCTCCCCTTTCGCCTGCAGGGCGGTTACGATCCTAAGCTTATGGTGCGGGCTTACCCGGGCGTAAACATCGATCTTTTTTATTAATTTTCCGAATTTTTCGTCGCTTAACTTGTCTAATTCCTCGCCGGTAACGACGTTTTCTTCTTTAGCTTTAAGCCCGACTTCCTGGGCTATGGCCTTGGCGGTAAGCTTATGGTCGCCGGTAATTATCACGGGTCTTATTCCCGCCCGGATACAAAGTTTTATCGTTTCTTTGGCCTCCTTCCGGAGAGGATCCTTTATGGCGATAAAACCGATAAAGGTCAGATCACGGTCAATTTCTCCCCAATCGATACCGCCCGCTTTTAATTCCGCTTCTTCTTTAAATTCCCTGACAGCCAATCCGACAACCCTTAGGCCGCGGCTGGTCAGTCCCTGGTAGGTCCGGTCGAGGTTTTCCCTGGCGGCTTTATCCAAAGGACGGACGCCGCCGTGGTGATGATATTTGACGGACTTGTCCAATAATTTTTCCGGCGCTCCTTTTTCGTAAAGTATATATTCGCCGTCTTCTATCCGGTGCAGGCTTAACATGAATTTTTTTTCGCTGCTAAAAGGCAATTCATCTACCTGGGGCTCTATCTTTAAAAGCTCTTCCCGGCGAAGTCCCGACTGGATGGCGGCGGAAAGAAGGGCGTTCTCGGTCGGTGTGCCGATAAAACGCCAGCTGGCCAGCTCATCGTCGGGGTTCTCGATTATCGAATCGTTGCACATCATGGCCGTCTGCAGGGCAAGACTGACGGTTTTCGCTTCCTGGGTCTCCTGGCGCGTACCAGGATTGTCCATTTCGAATTCTTTTTCCCCGATAACGATATGCGCCACATGCATATTGCCTTCGGTCAGGGTGCCGGTTTTATCCGTGCAGATGACCGTGGTCGAACCTAAGGTTTCTGCGGCGATAAGCTTTCTGGTCAATGCCCTTTTTTTCAGTATCCGCTGCATGCCCAGGGCCAATATGAAAGTAACGGACATGGTCAGTCCTTCCGGAATCGAGGCTACGCCGATCGCCACGCCGGTCTCGACCATCTCGAGAAATCCCCGTTTTTGGAGGAGTCCGATTATTACCACTAAAACGCAAATAACCCCGAAAATCAATCCTAAAAACCGGCTGAATTTATCCAGGCGAAGCTGCAAAGGGGTTTTTCCTTCTCCGGTGGCCGCCACCAGTTCGGCGATCTTACCGATCTCAGTGGACGTTCCTACGCCGGTAACAACCGCCTTCCCCAGACCCTCTACGGCTAAAGTGCCGGCATAAATCATATTTTCCCGGTCGGCTAAAGCCGCTCCTTCGGGTATTACCTCGGTCCTTTTCGACGATGGCAGGGATTCTCCGGTCAAAGAGGCTTCGTTGACCTTAAGGTCTATCGCTTCGATCAGGCGCGCGTCCGCCGGTATCTTATTGCCGGCCTTTATGAGCACGATATCGCCTATCGTCACACGCCGGCTGTTTATCGTTATATCGCGTCCGTCCCGCAATACCACGGCCTTGTGCTCGACCAGATTCTTCAACTTCGCGATGGCCTGATTGGCTTTATTCTCCTGAATAAAGCCGATGATCGAATTTAAGATCACGGCTCCGAATATGACCGCTGAGTCTATATAACTGCCCAAAACCACGGATAGGGTTCCGGCAATCACCAGAACATAGGCTAAAGGATTTTTGAATTGAGAGATAAATACATTAAAACGGCTGACCGGCATTTCCTTGGCCAATTCGTTAAAACCGTATTTATTTAGCCGTTTTTCCGCCTCCTCCCATGTTAAGCCGGTAGCTTCCGTCTTAAGTTCGTTCAGGCAGGTTTTTATTTTAAGGTGATGGCAGGTGATCATTTTTAGCTTAGCTTATTGCTTTTAGGTTATAGCTATTAGCTTATAGCTTTTAGGTTGATAATTAATGATCTTACTAAAACACAAACCGTTTCGCCCTCTATAAGCTAAAACCTATAAGCTATAAGCTAAATATTATTATAACACAAAGAGATCCAAAAAACAAAAACCCGTTCCCGAGAAATCTGCTTTTGCAGATTCCCGGGAACGGGGTTAAGGTTCTTGGCTAGTTGGGAAGGTTCTCCAGTCCCCTGATCCCGTTTTTCAGGGGGGGGCTGTAATGCGAACCGCCCTTGCCTTTGTAAGACCGGTCACGGCCGCCGTTGTCACGGCGTTTTTGACCGTTGCCGTTGCCGCCGGTTTTGGCGGTTTTGGCGCGTTCCAAAAACTTCTTTTCCTGCGCGAGCTTAGCGGCTTCTTTGCGCCGCCACCGCTCGTTTTTGCAGGCGATCTCCATCATCCGGGGAGTGACAAGCTTGCCCTGATAGGCGAGGCCGCGGCGCCGGATCTCATCTTCCGAGAAGAAATCCGTTTCGATCGAACGGCCGGTGGGATCGTCCTCTTCGGGCCAGGTTTTGCATACTTCCTGCCGGCAAAGTTCGCCGGCTCCCTTGGCCCATTCCTTCCAGCGGGGTTCGATCCTGAGCCCCTCGTCCCCGCTCCAGATAACCTGGCAGGCTCTCTGGATCATGGCCGGGGTGATCGGACCCGTTTTATGGGTCAATTTGAAGCCTCCGGGATCAAGCGGGCCTTCGGGCTGGATGGAACGGATCTGGTCCAACGTCCATTGCCACCGTTCGCCGTTCACTTCCGCCTTTTTCGCAACGTTGTATCTGGCTTTCCGAGCGGCGGCCATAATGACGCTCATGGCCACGTCCGAAAAGTCCGGCCAGGAAGTTTCGGGTCGATCCGCCGGCTTCTTGGCGATGACCCGGGCCAAAGCGGCTAGATCCTCGTCACCGTCATCGTGTCGTACCAAGGGTTGGGCGGTATCGACAATGGAGTCGAACCGTTCCGTGGGGATCCGATTGGCCACCCGATCCTTGGCTTCGGCGACCTTTTTACGGCCGTACCAGCCATGGGCTTTGTGGCAGGCGGAACACAGATCGTGCTTCGCCAATTTTTCAGCGCCGCAGGCCTTGCCGTCAACGATGAGCGGGCAAAGCTTGGGGTCTGCCAAGGCCTTTTCGTCCACCCAAAGCTTGGGCTTGGGGGCGGGTTTCGCCGGGGACTTGGTTTCGGCAGGCGCGGGATTGATGGTCGTGGTAATTTCAGGGAGTGCGGGGTTGACGGCCGGGGCGGTATCGGTAACGACCGGCTCGTCGTCTTCGTATTCAACGATGACGACATCCCCATCAAAGATCTCAACGTCATAACCCTCTCCTCCCATGATGTGGAGGATAAGGTTTTTTTCATTTAGAGTGGTCACATCTGTGACACACTCTTGGCTGGCGCAAAGCGCGGCCAGCTGCTCCTGGGTCATAGTGGACAGTTCCGCCAGTCTTTTTTCAGCTGATTCAGTTCGTGTCATAAGACACTTCCTTTCTTTTTAAAAAATCGTTGTTGTGGGTGTTTGATTGTAAAGATCTTACCGATGGATGTTGGGGCAATAGGTCGGATTGCATTCCCCTTTGGAGTTCTTCGTGAGGGGGCAATCAAGACAAGATTGCCGCGGTGCTTCTTTTTTTTGTGCCGTTTTTGTTTCTTTTTGTTTTTCCACTTTTTTCTCCCTAATTTTTTGCGGTTTTTGTTTTGCCTCGCGTGTGAGCGAGGCATCCGCCGTCAGCGAAGCTGGCTTTGGCGGATATTCTTTTTATTAAAAATGGATAGTTTGCATCCATGTTTTACTTCAATAAAATTTACCGAAGTAAAACATGGATACAAAATGTAGGGAAATGGTTTATCCTACATCATAACATATTTCATAGTAACTGTCAAGGAATTTTTAATATATTTTTAATGAGTATTTTTTGTTTAATGTAAGGTTAAATAACGTAAATTCTGGTAGAGACGCGATTAATCGCGTCTCTACCGGGTCAGAATAAAGGCAAATAAAAAAACGCCCCGGTTTTTGTTGCCGGGGCGGGTTAGTTGTTATTGTCGGTAGGGACCTTGCATGCAAGGTCTCTACTACTAGGCGGCCTTCTTGGCTTCCCGCCTTTCTTCGCGGGTCGCCTGGCGGCCGTTGCCGATGGCGGCTAAGGCCTTGGTTTCCATGCGATAAAGCATGGAGACCTTATTGCCGTTGATGCAGGCCAGATATTCCCCGGCTTTGATCTTGCCGGCGAGGCCATTGAAGAGCGTAGTCGCATCGGTGCCATTCACTCCCATGAGAACATGGGCGCGGATGGTGCCGACCTTCTGGTCGGCGGCCGTGACCCACATCGGGGTCTGGAGCTGCGGCAGAGTGACTGCCGGGGCGGGCGCGGGGGTGGCGTCGGTGGCATTGCGGGCCGGGGCGGGTTTTCGGGTGGCCACCTCCAGGTTGGAAGTGGGCGCGAAATCCAGTCGACCACCCTTCGTGGCTCGGGTGATGGTGTAGTATTCGTTACCGATCATGACCGTTACCCGGTCCTTGCCGTGGCTCTTCTCCTGATCGGAGAAAACCATCCCGGCTTCGTCTCGATCCGCGACCGGGAAAACCGGGAAGCCGTTCATGGTGCTGCCGATGGGCCGGACGAAGAACATCCGGTCCTTGATCAGAGCGAGACGCTCATTCCTGGATTTCTCCCGGACGGCGGCTTTGGCCTTTTCTTCGGCTTCACGGGTGACCTTGTCTTTGGCCGCCTGTTCGCGATCGGCCGCGAGCTTCCCCCTGACTTCAGCCAGAACCTGCCTGACCGCGGCCATGAGGGCGCGGAATTCGTCATTTTCGAGTCGCTTCCGGCCGTAGGCTTCCGCGACGATCTGCTGGGTGGCCTTATACACGTCATCCTTGATGTCCGAGTTGAAATTCCCGGCCATTCTGGCTGTAACGTGCTTTTGGGCCAGCTTCAGCAGATTATCGAAAATCTCGGCCTTAGCCTTCCTGCTCTCTTCTTTCTCGTTCTGTACCTCGTAGATCGCCAGTTTTGCCTGGGCCGGGGAGCAAAAGACGCTTTTCGAGATTTCAGCCGCCTCCTGCTCAATATTATTCGACAGGAGGTTGTTTCCGATCCGATTTCGGACCGCCTCCAAAGCGCGCTCGTAGGACAGGGCCGTAGCTACGGCCTTTTCGAGTTCGGGGGGCCGCCCCTGAACTCCGGGAACGTAGCGCAGGATCTCGACCAGATCGCCCCGTTCCCGTCCGGGGTTTTCCCGCACGGTACGGCTCGCCAGCGCGAGCAGATCATTCCAGGGAGTGGTGGGAGCGGGCTTCGGTGCCGGCGGCGCGACTGGCGCTTCCGGCTTAGTGATGATCCGAGCCGTGGTCATTGTTGGTTCGGGGATGAGAGGGAGGGTGGTGCCGGAAATAGCCTTGGTCATAGCAAAATGCGCTGCCAAAGCGTCCACCAGCTTCTCCTTTCTCATTTTTCCGAAACCAGAAATCTTCCCCTTTGCGATTTTTCGCAAGGCCTCAACCGTTTTTCCTGCCAGATCCTCTTTTTTCATGACGCTCTCCCTTCAAAAATTATTTTATGTTATGTATGTAGATCCCGTTGCCTCGCCCGAATTCTCGTAATTCATTTCTCGCAAATCTTTAAACATATGCATGCCTTATAAACTTATTACTTCTTTTTACTGTTTACATAAGCCGAATTTACAAGAATCCAGGTCAGACAACGGAATACCATTGTAAAGTACAATATATAATCATAGCATATTTGTATATTTTTGTCAACAGTAAAACAGTTTATTTAATTTAAGCTAAAATAAAACAAAAAAATCACAAAAAAACCGGCTTTTAGCCGATACCTCTAATTTTATTAATATCTTATATCGCTCCGACCCTTAAGGCCGCGCCGAAGGGAAGGAGCTAAATTTCAGCGATCCGCCCGGGGCGGAGAGCGAATATCAAGGAGCGAAGCGACCGAATATCGCGGCTAGAGGGAGCTATCGTCTCTTCGGCGTTACCCAAAAACCCAGGTATTTCCCGAACATGAGCCGCGTTTGCGCGTCCAGTCCCGGGATTGCGCCGAATATGATAATGCTTATCGGAAGGATCAGCCACTGCAGGACCATGACCGCGTTCCTGACCGCCCCGTAATTCTTTGGCCGCGGAGGCAGAAGCAATGTGGAAATGATCGCCGAAAGTATCAAACCGGACATGGCGATCATCATAAGCGTTCTTGTGACTACCGGCAGGTTGGTAGAAAGCACGGTCGCGTTAAAGCGATCCCCTCCCAAAAGCATGGGCAGCCAGCCGATCACACCGATGATAAGCGCGTTGGTGGCCCAGGAATGGAAACCGTAAACCTGCACGAAGATCCGGCTTAAAAACTTGCCTTTCGGTATTTTTTCCCAGTTTTTCAGGGCGTTAAAAAGGAGATACGGCACGTTCTCCACTCCCCACCCCCAGCGGCGCTGCTGCTTATATAGATTCCGGGCGCTCTCGAACATGGTTTCATCCATGCAAACATCCATCGATACCGGATAATGCAGGGGTACTACCCGATAATCGCCGTTATAGTAGCAAAAACTGTGCCAAAAGATCCTGGAATCCTCGCTGACCATCGAAGTCGACCAGAAACCGATATCGTTAAGCGTCCGCCAGGTCATGGCGTGCGATGAGTAGGTCGCCAGTTTTTCCTGCCGGATCTGCTGCATCATCTGCCAGAAAGTATTCGAGGAAGCCGCCACCCGCGCGAAGAAAGGAGCTTGCCAAAGATTATTATGATAGACCGGTATCGGCTGGTAGCTTGACCGATGCGGTTCCTCGGCGGTCAGGAATCTGTGCGTCAGGCAGTAAAAATAATCCTTATAGATCACGGTATCGATATCAAAAACGCTGACCAATATCTTGTCCTGATCGATCCCCTCCGGATCGATTATTCTGGCTTTAGCTTCTTTCGCGGCCCAGGCCTGATTCGGTCCCTTGCCTTTGATCTCGCCCTCTCGGCCGTCCGGATGCACGGTCACAAGGAAATTGCGGAAAAGCGGGCCGAATTCCTTTCTGGCCCTCTCGGCCCGTTCGAGCCCGTCCGCTCCGGCCCGTTCCTCCGCGCCTAATACCAGAATGATCTTATTTAAAGGGTAGCCGCAGGCCGTAATGGCTTTTAGGCTTTGGCTTATCACTTCATAGTCCTCGAAGCTGAAGGGAAAGATCACCAGGTGCAGAATATCCGTCCAGATCATTTCTTTTTCCACGGTTTGCCCCGACCCATCTTTTATTCTGATAGCGCGTACCGGCAGATTCTCGCAAAGCGAACGCCAGTCGGCGGATAATCCGTTCTTCATGCGGTAATAAGAAACCAGAAGATGAATGCCCAGAAAAAGCACCAAGAGGAGCCAATAGACGTCAAAGGCAATAATAAAAAAGGCCACGAATACCGGCTGAAAATATGATAAAACGGTCAAACCGATAAGCGTTGTCCACGACAAAATTCCCGGTAACATCTCGAAAGCCCGGTATATCTTCCTGTCCCTCCCCTTAAGTTCGCCGGCTTGGCCGATTTTTAAATAATCCATAGATAGAAGTAAGTATTATGAGCCTAAAGCTTGTTCTTACCGCCAAAGAGATAATTTCCCCCGAAGTACAAAATATACAAAAAAACCGCGGTTAAGAACAAATTAAGGAAACGGTTCAGATCCGTTACGTAAATCAAGACATGGGACAATATTCTTCCGGGACTTACAAAAAAATTCCAGCTGTTCCAACGGTCGATCAGACCAAGAAGAATACCTAAAGACAGCAGCGGTATAACAGCGAAAACAAAAACTGCGGCGGTTTTCTTGCCCACGGACCTTTCTATAAGATCCTTCATACCGCCAAGGAATAAAACGAAAGCTACCCAGCCGAAACAGGCGTAAGTGAAAAGAAAAAAAATCGTCCATACGCTTTCCGGACAGATCTGGTAAAAATTCAATCCGCATCCGGAAAACAGGTGTTTAATGTCCGTGATCACGTATGCGGTATTCGGCATGAACAAAAGCCAGATTAAAAACAATATTCCGGCTATGACCTTTTGGTGAATCTTGCCATATCCGTTCTTTTCCCAGAACCGACGCATTGCCAAATACGCCAAAAAAGGGACTATAAGCAGAAATAAATTCCAAAATATATAAAAAACCGGAAACGTGCTTATGGAATATAAATTTTGCATAAATAAAAAAATCCTCCGGAACTCCCTATTCCGCGATGATCTGATATCTAAAAGCTATAATTTACATTTCGATGTTCTCCCCCTCCTTAAGCTCTCCCTCTCCATTACTATCGGGCGCTTTCCGGTTGTTCTCGGCGCGGTTATTCCGATCTATCGGGCCGAAATTTTCCCGCTTAGGTTCGAAATTGTTCGGCCTCGGTCCCTGATTATAGCCGGCCGCTCGGTTATCCCGCCTGGGTTCTTCGCGGTTAACGTAAGGTCTTTGTCCGTAGCCCCTATAATTCGCCGCGTACCGAGGTTGCGGCTGATGCTCTTGGCGGTTATTCGTTTCGGGCCGGGCGGGAAGAACGGTTTTCCGCGCGGGGCTGAAATTCACGGGCGCGCGTCCGGCTTCCTTTGCGGCCTGGCTGAACTTTACCGGCTCTATTTTTAAAACCTCGCGTAACGACAAGCCGTTTTCTTCCGATTTCTGGTTATTCACCCGCGGCGGCGGAAGCGGGGAGGGGCGTATCGGTTCATTACGGACAAAAGGCGCTTTCGGGCCGCTTCGTTCACTAGGATCGGAGTGTGCGGGAGCGGGAGCGGGAACGGATACGGTTTCCAATCTGCTCAATTCCTCTTCTTTGGCCTTTTTCCTGTCTTCTATTTCCCGTTTTTTTTCTTCCCGCGCCAAAGATAAGCAGTCCTTGCAGTAAACCGGACGGATGCCGTCGGGCTTAAACGAAGTTTTTGTTTCTCGGCCGCAGCGCGAACAAACGGTGGTGAATTTATAAACGTCGTCGTCTTCCGCTCTTTCATTTTTAGCGTGAAATTGCGCCGCCGGAGCGCTGTTCGCGATATTCCTTCCGCTGCCACCCTCTTCCCGCTCTTCATCTTCGTCGTTGCTGTGCCAGCGTGCGATCTTCTCCTCCACAGCCGCTCTTTCCCGGGCGTATCTTTCCCGGCTGACGCTTATCACCTTTTCCAGATTGCCCTCAAGCTCTTCTTTGGATAACGGCGCCAGTCCGCGGGCGGAAAACGGCTCGGACGCGATCCCGTCGATCATCAATTTAAGGTATATTTCGTATTTAGGCAAATTAACTATATCCTCTTCGGTAAAAACCGGCGCAAACTCCTGTACGAGCTCTTCGGCATCAGCCGCGCCCACCCGGTGCACGATCAGGGTGCCGACATTGCCGAAAACGGCCGGTTTGACGATTTCGCCCAATTGTTCGATGTATTGGTGGGCCATAATAAGGTTAAGGCGGTATTTCCGGGCTTCGGAGAGTATATTGGCGAAACTTTCCGTCGTAAAATTCTGGAACTCGTCGATGTAAAGGTAAAAATCGCGTCTCTCGTTTTCCGGGATATCCACCCGGCTCATGGCGGCCAGCTGGATCTTAGTGATCATCATCGAGCCGAGCAAAGAAGAGCTGTCTTCCCCGATCCGCCCCTTAGAAAGGTTAAGTATCAATATCTTGCCTTCGTCCATGATCTTGCGCATGTCTATGGTCGATTTTACCTGACCGATAATATTTCTTATAAGCGAGGTGGAGAGGAATTGGCCGACCTTGTTTTGGATAGGCGAAACCGCTTCCGAAGCGAATTTATCGGCATAACCGGCGAATTCGTTAACCCAAAACGATTTAACGACCGGATCCTGGATCTTTTCGATGACTTTCTTGCGGAATTTCTTGTCCGATAGCATCCGGATAACGGCCAACAGGGTCGAGCCCGGATAATCCAAAATGGCCAAAATAGTATTACGAAGAATATACTCTAGCCTGGGACCCCAGGAATCGGCCCACAATTTCTTAAAGACCCCGATAAGGCCGGAGGCCACCAAATGCCGGAACTGCGGTTCGACGTGCTCGACGACGTTAAAAGCGATTGGATAATCAAAATCCGACGGATTAAAATAAATAACGTCATTGATACGATTATTCGGTATGTACTGGATCACTTTTTCCGCCAGATCGCCGTGTGGGTCGACCACGGCCACTCCCCTGCCCGCCCTGATATCTTCCACGATCATATTCTCCAGGATAGTGGATTTACCCATACCGGTTTTGCCGATCAGGTACATATGGCGGCGGCGGTCATCTTTTTTTATGCCGAATTTCTGGCGTTTGTTCCTAAAAGTGGTTTCGGCGAAAATTGTTACTTCGTTATCGGACATATTTTTGGATTGAATTTAAAGTATCAGGCTTTACCTTTATATCACGCAAAAATTAAATTATTCTAAAAAACGCATGTTCGGGGCCCTAACTGACGGGTAAATTTTCCGGCGGCGCGCCTTTTACGTTGGGCGGTTCCTTTTTAACCGGCTTTTCTTCCGGCTCACGGAAAATATCATCGGCCGGGCCGTTATCGCGGCGGCCGTATTCGGGGGTTTTGAATTTTCTGTCCGCCTCCCCCGTTTCATCCTGCGTAAACGGATCCGGCCGCGGCCTTACCCCCCGCGCTTTGGCGGGACGGCTGAATATCTCTTCATTGCTTGTCCCCTCCTCAACAAGCGGTAAGGACATGGGCGGTTCGGCTTTGCGGCCCGGAGTTTTCTGGATTAGCGGCGCCTTTACGACCGCTTCAACCGGAAAGTGCCAAATAGTCGCCAATTCCTCGATATTTAAAATGCCGGGGCTTTTACCGGAAAACCCGTCGCGGCTGACGTAATAGCTCATGATCTTGTTTTTCTTCCATTTAAGCCTCAAGCCGGTAAAAAAATATTGGGCGGAGGTGCCGGTTACTTTCGTGTCCGGTTTTAAATTATTAAGATCCAGGGCGGCGAATTGCTTCATATAGCCGACAAAGCCGTTTAAGGCCTTTGGCTTGTTCATGATCTCTTTCTTGCTTAAATAAATAAACCTTATTTTAGAGCCGAACCCCACTTTGGCGGATTTAAGCTGGATGGATTCTATCTGTTTTCTTTCTTTCGGTTTAAGATTGAACATTTTCAAGGATTCGTCCTCCTTCTTCTTGACCTCCGTCGCTCCGGTTTTATATATTATTTCACCCATTGACCAGAGAGAATCGGTCAGTAGCTTTATGGTTTTATCGATGAGCCCGTCCGCCTTCTTTTTTTCACCCAATATTTTTCCGACCTCTCCGTCGGACATCGCGGTCCAGGAAAAATCTATCGGGGTGATTATTATCTGGAACCAAATTTGCTCTCCAGGCTTAAGGCTTGAATAAAGATCCATTAACGAAGCCATCGGGTCCTTGAACTGCTCCTCGGGCTCGCCGAATAAATGGATAAATTCTTCGTATAATTTTATCGGATAGGCCGGACTTTTGACCTGGACGAACTCCGCCCCCCAAATATCGTATTCTTCATCCGGAAACCTTTTGGGCGCTTCCTGGGTATAATCGTTGACTTCCGTGATCTCAGCATCGGGATATTGCGAATAAATGGCGGATTCGACCAGGTCCCGAAAGATCACAGGTGTATATATCAAAAATTGTGTATAACCGTCAATACCGACAATTTCCAGACTGAACGAAAGCTGAAATTTCCCGATCCAATATTTTTCTATAAGATTGAGGCTTTGCTGGGCGCCGGCCAGATAAGTAAAAATATTTTCCACGGCTTTGGGCGACTGCGCGTTGCCTCTTGGTATATCTATCGCCAGCAGGGTAAACTTCTGTTCGGATCCCCACTTAATATTTATATAGTGCATCCAAATCTCTTTTATGCTAAAGAGGATGATGACGCATATCGGTATCCATCCGAAAAGAATAATGAGCCTTAGGAGGAATACGTCGGCCGGTAAGCTCAAAAAATCGTAAATTGGAGATAAATCGAGAGAAATCATAATATTACCTGATTAATATTATACCATATTCCTGACACAAAAAACAATACGACCCGCTTAGGGGTCGTATCGCTCTTTTATATCAATTCGATATTTACATATTTTCCTTCTTGCTGACAAAATACCGGCCGTCGATTTTGCTGAATTTATCCTTGTTCATCAGGGCCAGTATGATAGTGGCCTTTTTGACCAGACGCCTTTTTAGCACGCGGTCGATCAGTTCATCCCGGGTTAACGGGCCTCCTGCTTCTTCCAGTATTTCTTCGATAACATCCAAAACGTTGCCGCTTTTATAACCCCAATCCTTAAGGCCGTATAATCCTCTGCCGACTAGAACATACTTGCTGTCCAGGATAAGTTCGTTATGCACCGTGGCCGCGTTAGCGATCTTATTGTCGAAATTAACCTCATTGATCCGATCGGCGATTTTTGAAAAATGCATCGGCTTGCCCGAGTGTTTTAAGACCAGATAGATCTTATCGTTAATGGTCTTGGGTTTGATTTCCCGCCAATTGTTTATCCCCCAGTGGCCGAAATTATTCTGTTCTATCCTTCTAAAAGCTTTTAACAACGAATAGAGAGGCTTATTATCATTGACCAGATCGGCCGCTTCCGTAAAATGCTCTGAGCCTAAAACATGGGAAATATCGATGGTGTTTTCCCTGTTAAGCTTTTCCTTGTGCTTATCATAAGACCCTAGTTCCGTTATGAGCTTGATGATGTTTTCCGTGGTATGTATCTTTTTGACCTCTTTAATAGTGTTAAGCAATTCTTCGGCCAATTCCTCCATGTGGTCCAGGGTCTGGTGCTTTAATTTATAAGATTCCTTAAAATGCTTCAGGTTGTTTACTTCTTCAAATTCCTGATGCAGCAATTTCGTGATCAAAAAATTCAGGTAATTCTTGTGTTTATCACGGTTTTCATCCTCGGTGTTGATATTGCTGGCGGAAAAAGAAACTAATAGTTCAAGCAAGTATTCCTTCTCCATCAAACCGCCGTGTTCTTCCATGAGCTGGTAGATAACCTTTTTAAGACCGCTGACGTATTCGTCGAGATTGTCGAGCGATTGCAGTTTTTTAACGCTCGAGGTTTCTATTTGCCTGATCCTCTCCCTCGTTAAATTGTGAGCACTGCCGATGCTTTCAAGCGTTTCTTTCGTGTCCCCGTGCAATCCATGCCTTCTTATTAATACGTCGCGTTCCCGGTCGGATAATTCACCGAATAAATTGTTGATGATCATGACAGCATCCAGATTGGCCACTTCTTCGGCTTTCTGGTTGTTGATGATTTGATCAAGAATTGAGATATTATCCATATTTTTATACGCGCGTTCAAGACATGGGCCGGCTTGTTACGCATTTAATTCACGTGATTTGTCATGAAATTATTATGCTTTTTTTATAAATTTATTTTGTTGCTACTAATATAGCACGAATTTTTATATTAGTCAAGTATGTGATCGGTTATATTATTTTATTGACAAAAAACAATTAAATAAACATAATAATATATTTAATATCAGCCAAAAAAATAAAAAAACCCTTTTTGACAAAAAACGGGTTTTTCTAATCTTTTTTTAATACGGATATGTGAAAAAATAATCTTAAATTTAAAAAGAGACTTGTCCAAAGACCTATTCGAAACCCAGATACCCGATCTCCTCCGAAAGCTGTATCCGGAATTTATCCCGAACCTGCTGTTTGGTGTAGCTAATAAGAGTTATAATATCTTCGGCGGTGGCTTTGCCGATGTTAATAATGAAATTAGCGTGCTCAAGGCTGATCTTCGCCCCGCCGATCGTCTTTCCCTTAAGGCCCGCTGAATCAATGAGCCAGCCGGCGCTTACTTCTCCCCTGGGGCTTATCGCCCGGTCTGCCCGGGAATATAATTCAGGATTGCTTTCTTTAAGATGATCGGCGGATACGTTCTTAAAAATGCAGCCGGCACTGGGGAGCTTGGGCTGTTTGGCGTTCCTAAATCCTAAAACTTTCTCAACTTTTTTATCGATATCTACTCCGTCCGCGGCAAAAAGTTTCAACGTCCCCTGCCAGATCAGAAGATGGCCGTTCTTTTTGAATATACTCCCCCGGTATTCGAATTTGCAATCTTTTTTGCTGTACAGTTCGAATCGTTTTTTCTTAGCGTTGTAAACCTCCACCGTTTCGGTCAGATCCGACATATTGGTACCGAAAGCCTCGGCGTTTCCGCGGATTGCGCCGCCCACGGTCGCCCGGGGAATGCCGTAGGCCCATTCCAATCCGGAAAATTTATGGCCGGTGGCCGCTTGCGCCGCCTGAGCCAGGCTCACCCCCGCCCCGCAATAAAGCCGCTCTCCGCGAACGTCGATCGTTTTATTGCCAAGCTTTATGGTAAGGCCGCGAAGACCCTTGTCGCTTATGAGTATATTGCTGCCTCCGCCTAAAAAATAAAAAGGCAGATTTTTTTCTTTGGCCCAGCCGAACGCCTCCTCGAGCTCGTCCTTGGATTCTATTTCAACGAAAAAATCCGCCGGACCGCCGATCTTAAAGGTGGTATACGGCGCTAAAGGCACGTTAGTTTTTATTTTGTTGGTGACGGGCATTCTATAATTTAATTAACCTTTAAATATATTTTATTTTTTAAACATTGTTTAACTTACATTTGAATTTAAAATTATCTAAAAAATTACATAATTATAAAATTAAGAATTTATCAGTTTCTCCCCTATCTTATAAACATCCCCCGCTCCCATGAGTATTACCGCGTCACCGGCGCCGATATTTTCGCGCAAATATTTTTCGCATTCTTCCAACGTGGGAATATGCTTGGCTGGAGACGATCTTATCTTTTTCACAAGATCGAGCGAGTGGACGCCGCCTTGCTTTTCCCGGGCCGACCCGAAGATATCCAGTATTACGACTTCGTCGGCGGCGCCGAAACTGCCGGCGAAATCGTCGAGTAACGCCTTGGTGCGGGTGAACGTATGGGGATGGAAAACTACGATCAGTCTTTTGTTACGATAAACTTCCCGCGCTCCGGCCAGAGTGGCCCTGATCTCGGCCGGATGATGGGCGTAATCGTCGATAATGACCGCGCCCCGGAATTTTCCCATTATCTCCATCCGCCGGTTAGTGCCCGCAAATTCCTCGAGATACGTCCTGATCTTTACCAGGTCGATGTTAAGTTCGATGGAAGCGGCGATTACGGCCAGGGCGTTTAAAATATTGTGCCGCCCGGACAGCTTGATGGAAAATTCCCCTAATTCACCGGGCGCTGCGTCCTCTTCTTCATCAGCGGCCAGGCCGTCCGACCCGAGTTTTACCCGGAAATATTGCTTGCCCCCTTCGTTCCGCCTTATGTCGTAAGCCACGTAATCGGCCGCGGCTGTTATGCCGTAAGTGATCACGCGTCCGCGGCAGTTGACGTAAGCCGTCTTCCTGATTATCGGGTCGTCGTAGTTAGCGATCAGAAATCCTTTGGTTGGTATTCTTTTTATGAATTCGATGAATGCTTTTTCGTAATCTTCGGGAGTCGGAAAAAAATCCGGATGGTCGTAATCGATATTATTGAGAAGTACGGCTTTCGGATTATAGAACTTGAATTTATTCTGGTATTCGTCCGCTTCGATAACGAAATAATCCGAATACCCCGCCAAAGAACTGCCGCCTAACTGCGGCACTTTCGCGCCAATTATGGCAGAGGGCGACAAACCTGATCTTTCCATAACGAAAGCGAGCCAGGCGGTAGTCGTGGTTTTGCCGTGCGAACCGCAAACCGCGATTCCGTATTTTTCGTTCATGAGGCTCCCCAGGGCCTCGGCGTAAGTCAGGACCTTTTTGTTGCTTTCCAGGGCGGCTTTAAGTTCTTCGTTCGTTTCCGGCTTAAAAGCGCTGGAATATACTATTAAATCGGCGTTCTTAGGGATATTGCCCGCGCTGAATTCATGGGATACTTCCATTCCTTCGTCTTTCAGGAGATCATAATAAAAATGATCGCCTTCGTCCGAGCCGGAAACGGCATGTCCCAGCTTATTATACATCCGCGCCAAAGCCGACGTCCCCGCGCCCTCGATGCCGATGATATGGATTTTCTTATGTTGAGTTGACATATTTTATCCTTTTTACGACGCGCTACCCACGAATTTACAAATCTAATACAAATCTACGAATACCATTAAAAATACGTGGTTTTCGTATTTGTAAATTTGTATTAGATTTGTAGATTTGCGGGAAAATGAGACTGAAATTCATTAACCTCTTTTAAAATCCTCTCTTCGTCCATGGTCTTTACGACCCGGTTCCTCATGATTATTTTACCATTAATAATAACATTGTCCACATCGGAGGAATTAGCGCAGTAAATCAAATGCGAATAAGGATCGTAAAGCGGCGTTAAATGGGGCTTGTCGAGATTGACGGTAATAAGGTCGGCACGCTTGCCCGTCTCAAGAGAACCGATTTTGCCGTCTATCCCCAAGACCCTAGCCGCGTCTATCGTGGCCATTTTTACGATCTCCCGCGCGCTCAAGACAGTCGGGTCCATGTTATTTATTTTATGAAGCAGAGCGCAGGTTCTCATCTCCGAGAACATATCCAAAGTATTGTTGCTGGCCGCGCCGTCCGTTCCCAACCCGACGGTTATCCCCCGCTTAAGCATGGCCGAGATCGGCGCCGTGCCGGAAGCCAATTTCATGTTGCTTACCGGATCATGGCTGACCTTTACTCCCCTCTCTTTATAAATATCCAGGTCGTTTTCGCCAAGCCAGACGCTATGGGCCGCGATCACGCGGGAAGATAAAAATCCGAAACTGTCCAAATATTCCACCGGCGATTTCCCGTGTTTCTCCCGGCAGTCGTCGGCTTCTTTTTTTGTTTCGGAAACGTGCATATGTATGGGCAGATCGAGTTTATCGGCTATAGCCTTGACGGCGGAGAGTATTTCCCGGCCGCATGCATAGATCGAGTGCGGGTTTAAGGCAATGCTTACCAACTCCTCATCTTTATAATCCGCGCGCATTTTTCCCGTCTCGTCCAAGGCTTCTTCGTGATTTTTGCACCGGTTCGTGGGAAAGCCGATTATCCCTTCGCCCAGCACGCATCTTATGCCCGTTTTCTTAGCCGTTTCAGCGGTCTCACGCGCGAAAAAATACATGTCGTTAAAGCAGGTAATGCCGGATTTTATCATCTCAAGTATCGCCAGCTCCGAAGACCGCCGGACAAAATCCGCGTTAACGAATTTCGCTTCCGCCGGCCAGATATGCTTCGTGAGCCAATCGTCTAAAGGCAGATCGTCGGCCAAACCCCTGAAATAAGACATAGCCGCGTGCGTATGGGTGTTTATAAGACCGGGAATAAGAATGCTGTTTCCGGTATCTACGGTCTCTTCAGCCACATATTTATCCCCGAGCTCGATCTCCGTCCCGACCGCCAAGATCTTATTTTTTTCGATTACAACCAGGCCGTCCCTGATAACGGACAGTTTTTCGTCCATCGGTAAAACATATTTGGCCTTGATCATGAGGCTATTTTCACGCATTTCTTTTTGTTATTTTTTCGCTAACATTAAATTTAATTGAAACTTAAAATACCCGTCTCTACGGGTTATCCACTAAAATCCCTTCGATTATCTCAACCATCTTCTCGTTCGCCCCCCTCTTTATCACCTGCCGGATATTGTTGCGCAATCTATCGCGCTGATCAGCGTATAGGAGCAGTTTTCTAATGTTCGCGAGGAGTATTTCGCCGGTAAGCCCGTTTTGATCAAGCGCGATCGCCGCTTCTTTTTCCGCAAAGACCCGGGCATTGTCTTCCTGATGCGAATCCGGCATCGGGATCAGGATCGAAGCCTTCCCTAAATACGAAAGTTCTGTCAGGACGCCCATGCCACAGCGGGAAACAACGATATCGGCGACCGCGTAGGCCATGGCCATCCTTTCGACGCTTAAAAACTCGAAACGCCTGTAATGCCTGGCGAACCTCTCGTCAACTTTCCATAAAACCTGCGATTTGCCCGGTCCTGTCAGATGGATCACCTGCGCGAAGGCGATCAGTTTTTCGATATTGGCCTCGACCAGACGGTTGATGGCTGCGGCGCCGGTACCGCCGCCTAAAACCAGGATCACGGGCAGGTCCTCGCTCAAGGTAAATTTCTTGGCCGTATCATGCACTCCGTATTTGGAGCGGATTATCTCCCGGCGCACCGGATTCCCTATCCAGACGGCTTTTTTTCCATAGTCTTCAAGCGATGTTTCCAGGGTGACCGTAACGACCCGCGCGAACGGAGCCATAAGCTTATTGGCCATGCCCGGCCGGGCATCCTGCTGGTGGATTATGACCGGGATCCGGAGGAAATACGTCGCCCAAACCACCGGCGCGCAGACGAATCCGCCGGCGGCGATTATGAGATCCGGCCGCCAGCGCGCTAATATGAAAAGTGATTGCAAAAAGCCCCAGCCCACGAAAAACGGGTCGATAAAATTCTTCCAACTGAAATAACGCCGCAATTTGCCGCTCGCGATCGCCCTGAATTCGATGCCAACCGGCTCCACCATGGTTTTTTCCGGCCCCTTTTTCGTGCCCAGCCACAAAAATTCATAACTCGAGGCTGCATTGCCTCCGATCTCCCGTTCTCTGAGCTCTTCAGCGATCGCCAAAAGAGGCGTTACCGATCCCCCGGTACCGCCGCCGCTAAAAATTATCCTTCGTTTCCTGTTTGGCATATTTTTATAATTACATGTTACGGTTTTTGGTTTGCTTGGATATGTTAACCAGTATCCCGCAGGCCGCCAAGGCCGCCAGGAGGGCCGAGCCGCCGTAGCTTACCAGGGGCAAGGGTACGCCGGTCATAGGCATAAGATTCACTATCCCGCCGATATTGATAAGCGCCTGAATAACGATCCAGCTCACTATGCCGATTGCCAGGATCCGTCCGAAATCGTCGGGCGCGGACCGGGCGACAAGTAAACCGCGATAAAAAAAATATAAATAACAGGCTATAAAAAGAGAGCTTACTATCAATCCGGTTTCCTCGGCGATAACCGCAAAAATAGAATCACCCTGGATCTCCGGCAGGTACATGAATTTCTGCCGCGACTCGCCCAACCCCCGGCCGAAAACACCGCCCGAACCGACCGCGATCAGTGATTGGTTGACCTGATAGCAGGTTTTAGCTTTATCAAAACCGGGATCCAGCATGCACTGGAAACGCTGCAATTGATATGGCCGAAGCTGCACCATTACGGCGAAACCGACAGCGCCGATCAGGAAAATCAGCAATATATGCTTTAATTGGCCCCCGCCGACGAAATAAACGATCAACGAGGTAATCGCTATGATCGACAGCGTGCCGATATCGGGCTGTTTTATCATTAAAAAGGTAATGATCCCCAAAACCACCAGAAAGGGGCCTATACCGCGGGAAACGTCCCCTAACTCCTCTTTTCTGGTTTCGAGCCAGGCGGCCAGGTAAAGAAGAAAGGATATTTTTACGAGCTCGGAGGGTTGCAGCGAATGCCCGAAAACGGTTATCCAGCTGGACGCCGTGCCGTAATCGGCGGCCAGACCGGGAATAAAAACAAGCAGCAGCAAGACGATCGAAGAGACTAAGAAACCGAAAGCGTATTTACGCCATAAATGATAATCAACCCGGGAAAAAAACCAAAACGCGCCCAATCCAAGCGCTAGGCCGAAGAGCTGGTTTTTAAAATAATGATAAGCGTCCCCGAATTTCGCGTAAGCCACCACCGAAGAAGCGCTTGATAACGAGATCAGGCCGAAAATAAGTATAATAAAAATAACCGCGACCAAATTCTTATCCGGTTCATGTCCGGTGTTTCCGGAGCTCAAAAGCCTTTTGAGATTTCTTTTCAGTTTTGACATTTATTGGTTAATTAAGCAGACTAATATCCTAATCTCTGGGGCCTGGCGCCTAAAATCCTAAATAGTTTTATCAAGTAAAAATATGATCAGTCCCATGACCGCGAACACCCCCGCGATCACCCAAAATCGCATGACGATCTTCGGCTCCGGCCAACCTAATGCTTCAAAATGGTGATGGATCGGCGCCGAACGGAAAACTTTTTTTCCGGCGCGAAGTTTTTTTGAGAGTATCTGCACAACCGTCGAAACCGCCTCCACCACGAAAATAACTCCTAAAAACGGCAGGATGAAGGCTGTATTGGTATAAAGCGCCACCAAAGCCAAGGTAACGCCCAAGGATATCGAACCCGTATCCCCCATTATAAAACGGGCGGGATTAATATTGAACCACAGAAAAGCTAAAAGCGCGCCGACGATGACGCCACAAAACGCGGCCAGATCATAACGGCCGGTTGAAAAAGCGATCACGCTGTAAGCGGCGAAAGCGATCAAAAGGGTCCCGCCCGCCAACCCGTCCAGCCCGTCGGTTTGATTGACCGCGAAAGCCGTTCCGACCACGATGGCAACGAAGAATAATATATAACCCCAGCCCACATAGATCGTGCCCAGGAAAGGGATATGGATAATATCCCAATCCAGTTTAAAATAAAACCACCAGGCTCCGATAAGAGCGATAAAGGTATAGATGAGGAGCTTGTGGCTGAATTTTATCCCTCTTTTTTTATAACCCATCCTTCTTACGTCCAGATAATCATCAATAAGCCCCACTAAAGCCGAGGATACCAGGCAACCCAAAGGTAAAAGCGTTTCCCGGCGCGATAAAAAATCAAGATCGTGAAATATGCTCCAGGGAAAAAATTTAGCCAGATAGAAAAATGCCAGGCTGAAAATTAAGGTCGTTACCCAGACCAAGAGCCCTCCCATTGTCGGCGTACCGGCTTTATGGGCGTGCAACTTACTGAAAAGAGGCGTCGTGCCGTCATCCCTGATCTGTTTGCCGAGCTTGTATTTATACAGAAAATGAGTGAGAAACGGCGTCCAGGCGATAGTAAAAACAAACGCCATGGTGGTAAAAAAAAGGATCTTAATGATGTAAAAATCCTGCATAGTTTTAGTTCGATAATTATCCGCGGATATCCGCGCAGCCTGGGCAAACGCGCATAAAATCCACTAATTATGTTAATATCAATAAAAGCCGTACGCGGGCGCAAGCGGCTCCTTCGGCCGGAATTACCTGAAGTTTACCAGATAGATCGACACGATGGCCGCTAATAATATAATATTGGCGATTCCGGCCGCGGCCAATAATATGTGGGAAATAAATTTACGGTCCTTGCGCAGGCTTAGGTTCGCGTACAGGAAAAAATTAACAACAATAATAATAAGCCCCAGCACGGGAATTATGTATATTTTTTCGGTATCGCCGTAATAATCGATTCCGAAATCCACGTTATAATGCAAGGCTATCTGGTCGGTATCGATATTAGAACCGATAAAACGCGCGATGACCCAGATGATCGCGTTAACGGCCAGCAAAACGAAAGAATATATTTTTACGTGCCGATAATAAAAAGAACGTAAAAAATTATCCTTCATGCCGGAAAGAAGATGCTCCTGACCGTAAAATAAACTGAATATTTTGTATTTCATATCGCCCTGTTATAACTTTACCACATTTACGCAACATTGTTAATGTCAGAAACGATTTTAACGTGTCCAATATTCGCTTTTCAATGATAGCTGTTTTGTGTTATAATAAAAAGAGTAATGTGCATACAAAATTTTAATCGATATCAAAGAATCAAAGAACGGGCGAAGATGCTATAAAAAATTCTGTCGTCTGTTTTATGTTAATTTTTAAAATATGTTTTCCAACGCCAAATTAAAGGATATCCTGATAAAAACCGAGGTTTTAACAGCGGCCGATTACGATAAATACCAGCATGAAGCCGAGGCGGCCAATATGGATACCGCCGATTATCTGACCGAAAAAAAGATTATTTCCCCCGTCGCCCTGTTCGAGAACGCCGCCAATTATTATAAAATCCCCTTTATTGATCTAAAAAACCAAACAATCCGTAAAGACGTGCTGTTCTCCATCCCGGAACCGATCGCCGTTACCCACAAGATCATCGCTTTTGATTCCAACGACAAGGAATTGAAGTTGGCCGTCATTAATCCGGACGCCCTCGACATTTTAGAATTCCTGAAAAAAAAGACAGGCCTAACCTTAAAAATCCACCTGACGACGCCGGAAAACATCAAAGACGCCTTAAAGCAATACCATAAAAGCTTAAAAGCCGAATTTGATTATTTGTCGGCGGATAAAACCGCCAAAGAAGGGAAAAATCTTAAGCAGTTGGCTGAAGATCTGCCGGTTGTGAGAATCGTCGATACCCTTCTTGAATACTCTATCATCGAAGGGGCCAGCGATATCCATATCGAGCCGGAGGAAAAGAATGTTTTGGTCCGATATCGCATTGACGGCATCATGCACCGGGTAATGGTACTCCCCAAAACCGTCCAGTCGGGCATAGTCGCCAGGATAAAAATATTGGCCAACCTGAAAGTTGACGAACATCGCCTGCCCCAGGACGGCCGCTTCAAGATCGCCAACGAAGAATACAAGGTTTCCTTTCGCGTTTCCATTATTCCCACCTTCGACGGCGAAAAAATCGTCCTTCGTCTGCTAAAGGAAAGCGCTCAGGTCCTTTCCCTGGAGCAGCTGGGGCTTCAATCCGGCCCCTTGGGTGTCCTTAAAAGCAACATAGACAAACCGCACGGGATCATATTCGTCACGGGTCCTACCGGAAGCGGCAAAACCACCACTTTATATACTGTCCTGAATATTCTTAATAAGCCGGAGGTCAACATCTCAACCATCGAAGACCCAATCGAATACCGCATGCCCCATATAAACCAATCGCAAACCAACTCCAAGATCGGCTATACTTTCGCTTCCGGGCTACGCGCCTTTCTGAGGCAGGATCCGGATATTATCATGGTCGGCGAGATCCGCGACCAGGAAACCGCCGAGATCGCCATCCACGCCGCCATGACCGGCCACCTGGTTTTAACCACTATACACACCAATGACGCGGCTACAACCATGCCCCGTCTCTCGGAAATGGGCGTGCCGGCCTTTTTGATATCCACGACGGTCAATATTATTATCGCTCAGCGGCTTGTCAGGAAGATATGCCCTAATTGCATTCAGAGTTTTAATTTAAGCGCTGATAACGTCCGGGAGCTTGAAAAGCAAATGAACATGGAAAATATCCTTAAGACCATGGAAAAAGAAAAAAGTATCCTGGACGCAAAAAAGGGCCTCGGTTCCCTGCTTTTTTACCGGGGCAAGGGCTGTAAACGCTGCAACAATACCGGCTATAAGGGGCGCATCGGAATTTACGAGGTAATGGAGAACAACGCCGATATCGCGTCCTTGATTTTAAAAGGCGCCAGTGCCCGCGAAATAAACACCCAGGCGATCAAGGGCGGGATGATAACCATGGTTGAAGACGGATTCATCAAAGCGAAAAACGGCATTACCACGATCGAAGAGATCATGCGGGTTACCAAAGAATAAATTAATTTCGAATTTCGAATATTAAATGCTGAAATTAATTCGCCATTTTAAATTCGTTATTCGACATTTATCATATGGTCGTAAATTTATCGCTAGATCAAACTTCAACGGACGATAACTCAAAAAAAACGGCGGAAGACTCCGAGGCCGGGGAAATTTCAATGATGGATAAAATCAATAATTATCTCCTGCGGTTTACCCGCATCCCCCTGAAGGAGAAATTATTTTTCGTCCAACACCTCGGATTGATGCTTAAATCAGGAATATCCCTTTCCACCGCCCTGAAAACGCTGGCGCAGCAGACAAAAAACAAGAACTTCATCTCGGTCTTGAACGATGTTGCTTCCCGCGTCGAAAAAGGCTCAAGCTTTGCCGAAAGCCTCGGGGTCCACAAAAAAATATTCGGAGAGCTTTTCGTCAGTATGGTGGAAGCGGGCGAAATCTCCGGCAAGCTTGAGAACGTCTTGGCGCAGCTTTTCATCCAAATGAAAAAAGAAAACACGCTGATATCGAAGGTTAAGGGCGCCCTGACTTATCCGGCGATCATACTTTTGGCCATGCTCGGCATCGGCGCTTTTATGATGGTTATGATCATACCGAAAATGACCGCGATGTTCACGGAGATGAACGCGGAATTACCCCTGCCCACAAAAATACTCATAGGCGTCAGCAACGCCATAGCGAAGAACGGCCTTATATCCGCCGTCATGTTCGTCGCTTTCGTTATCGCGCTTTTCTACGCCCTTAAAACGCAGAAGGGCAAATATATTTTTCAGGCCATCCTTTTAAACGCGCCCATCATATCCCCCATCGTCAAAAAAATAAACCTGGCCCGTTTCGCCCGCAACATCAGTTCGCTTTTAAAAACGGATATAATGATAATAAAAGCTTTCCAGATCACGGCCAACGTCCTGGGGAATCTGCATTATCGGACCGCCCTCATGGAAATGAGCCAGAAAATAAAAAAGGGCGGAAAGCTCTCTGAGACCGTAGCGGCTTATCCGAAATTATTCACGCCGGTCGTCACGACCATGATCGCGGTCGGCGAAGAGACCGGGGAACTTGATAATATCCTGATGGAATTAGCTTCTTTTTATGAAGAGGAGGTCGATCTTATCATGGACAATCTTCCCTCGATCATCGAGCCTTTGCTTATACTTTTCCTGGGCACGGGCGTAGGCGGGGTGGCGGTCGCGATCATCATGCCGATGTACTCGATCACGGAAAGTATTTAAGTTATGTAATAAGCGCGCGGTTCATGTGTCCCGCGCCGTTCTATGCCTAACGTGAACAAACAAGAAAAAACGCAAAAGGGTTTCACTCTTATGGAGCTTATAATAACCATAGGGGTGATATCGATCCTGACGCTTGGTGTGTACAGCCTTATTATCATATCTTTGCGTATTACCGCCGATAACAAGAACTACGTCAGCGCCATTGAAATTGCCGATCAAAAAATGGAGCAGATAAGGAATATGCCGTTTTCAGATGTCGGGGTTGTTTCCGGTATTCCCCCGGGAACGATCCCGCAGATAGAAACAGTGGTCAGGGACAAAGATTTTACGGTAAACACGTACGTTACTTTTTACGACGATGACTATGATGGCCTAGCCGGCTCAACCACCCCGGACACGATCCCTAACGACTATAAAATCGCAACCGTCAAGGTTTCCTGGGACAGCAACTACGGCCATAAGGATATAACCGTATTTTCGAAGATCATCCCGAGAACGGAAGAAACCTCCGCGGGTTACGGATTATTAAAACTTTACGTCGTGGATTCTAACGCCCTTCCGGTAACGGCCGCGGATATACGGGTTGTAAATGCGGGCCTGGGCATCGACGTAACCAACGTGACGGATTCTTCCGGTATTTTATATTTGCCCGCTCCCGAATCTTTCCAGGATTATGAGATCACGGTAACGAAAGCCGGTTACGGCACGGATTACTCTTTTGACCTTCTCTCCGGATTAACGCCTCTGCATTTATCCGTAACAGAGGGCGACAAGACCGAAGAAAGTTTTTCGATAGACAAACTTGCCCTTCTCGATATCACCACATATTCCGACGTGACTCCGTCCAACTGGCTCATATATCCGGCGACATCCACGATTGAAAAAACCGGCTCGAAAATGGCGGCTGACGGATCGGGCAATATTTATTTCGTTTGGCAGGAATCCGATATTTCCACCTCCAGCGTGTACGCGCAAAAATTCAATTCCGGCAACACGAGGCAGTGGGCCGACAAGATCGAGATAAGCGATACGCCGAACCAGAGCCATCCCGACATAACGGTCGCAAATGACGGCACCTCTTTCGTCGTCTGGCAGGACAGTTCCGTCGTGTTAAAACAAACCACTCTTAATAAGCCGTCAAAAAGGTACGCAAAATACCTAAGCCCGGTAAACCTGGCGATCGCTAATCAAAAAACCGCCAACATATACGAAAATTTAACTCAGAAATTCATCGGGATTTTTAACGATTTTAAATTCAGCAAAAATACTGTATTTGAATTTATAAACGGCTTTTCCGCGCGGAGGGCAAAGGCCGCGACCGGCAACGTCACTTTCGTGGACGCTTGGGGGACCGCGACCGGGAACACCTGGAATATAACCCTTAACGTACCGGCCCTTACCCAGGAAAACGACCTCCTGATCGCCTATGTGCATCACGACCGATGGACCGACGGGCCGATACTCCCTCCCGCCGGCTGGAGCACGCTTGATGACGATATTCATCCGAACGGCGCGGAAGACGACCACAGGGGAGGGCTTTTTTATAAAATCGCCGGTAATTCCGAACCCGCTAATTATACTTTTACGATGAGGGACGGCAGCGATGAAAAAGCCGGTCATATCAGGGTTTACCGGGGCGTAGACCAGGTAAATCCTTTTGACGGGAGTCTTGTCGAGACTAACACCGATGACGGCGATAAACTTCGTCCCGCCCCCAGTCACGCGGTCACGACGGACGGTTCGATGCTCTTATGCGGCTGGGGATCGGAAACCAGGACGCTTGGTGACGGCGGACCGACCTTTCCCGCCGGCATGTTAAACCCCAGAAACGATTTTGCCGATTATATTACCGCGGCCAGTGCCGACGAGGAGGTGGATATCGCCGACTCCCCCACCGGAGTTCGTAATTATGACGCGAATAAGAACGTATCGAGCGATTCCTTTAACTGGTGCATAGTCCTTAGACCCGAGATCATCCCCGACAATATCACTGTCGCCGGTATCGGCAATCAAACAACTTCGATAACAATCCCGAATATCAACGAATACTCGGGCGGCGCCTTCGCTTTTACGGATAATACCGGCGCTCATACGATCACAAGCATTTCGGTAAGTGAGAAAGGAACGGTTGACGCCCAAAACAACCTGTCTAACGTTAAACTTTTTTACGACATAGACGGCACCGCTCCGTACGACTGCGCGGACGAGACCTATAACACCGGTATGGACGCTCAATTCGGCGCCGCGCAAAATTTCGACGCGGCCGACGGAACAGCGGTTTTCGCTTCCTCGGTAAATATCGATACGACCCACACCATGTGCGCTTATCTCGTATTCGACGTTGAGCCTACGGCCGGCAAGGATGATACCGTAGAGGTTGAAATTACGAATCCCCCGACCGACGTAACCGTAAATTCCGGGTCCGTGATCCCCAATACGGCAGTAACGATTCCCGGCGCGACGGATCTTCTTACTTCGGCCGACCTGCAACAAATGCATTATAGGTTCAGAGACGACGATGGCGACGAGGCTTCCGCGACATGGATCGCGCCGCAGGATATGGGAATATTGTTAAAGCAGAATTCACCGATCCGGTTGCGTGTCGAAATATCGAACGAAGGCAGTCTCGACTCCTCTCCGTCCGACTTCCGGATAGAATACGGCGTGAAAAATACGACCTGTGACGCTATCGCCGCCTGGACGGCCCTGCCGACGAATGACAGCCTGCATTGGAAAATCTCTGCCAGCGCGAATATAACCGATGCCGATCCGACCACGAACAGCTCGGGCATATCGGATGAAAATATCGGTTTTATCCCCGGTGAAATAAAAGATACCGGCAACCAGACTTCGGCGATCGTATTAACAGGGACCCAATTTACGGAAATTGAATATTCGATCGAGGCCACCAATAACGCGCTTGAATCGACTTACTGCTTCCGATTAACGGACGCGGGAGCAACCACGGAATTTTCGTACCCGCTATACCCCGAAATCGCGATCATCGGGGATGATAATATCTATATTAAAAGCTTAAATAACGATGGAACGGAAAATTGGAGCACCGTTAAAGTGAATGCCGACATGTCCGACGCCAACCAGCGATTTCCGCGCATCGCGATAACAGAAAACTTCGGAAACGCCACGACGACGATCGTATGGGAAGACGATAGAAACGGCCATACGGACATATACGCCCAATGTTTTAATGGGAACGGCGCCAGGCAGTGGACAAATGATCTGCGTATAACAAGCTCTTTAACCGATGAGGAGACCCCGGTGGTCGCGATCGATTCCGGCGATAATATCTACGTAGCTTGGACGGAACAGGACGATATCTATATGCAAAAGTTCGACCTTGCCGGCAATGAGCTTTGGGCCGGCCACAAAAACCTGACGAATTCCGCCGTCGCCGATCTGGCGCCGGAAATAAGCATAGATGCCGCGGATAATATCATCGTGACCTGGACCTCTCAGGGTGTTTCGGATGATATATATTTAGCGAGCTTCGATCCGACCGGCGCTGAGCTCTGGAAAAAGATCGCTAACGTCGAAGAGCCCAACGAAAATCAAGCATATTCCGATGTTTTTGCCGATAACGCTAATATTTACTTGGTCTGGGCCGATGATCGCTTGGGAGACAACGATATTTACTCGCAGAAATATGATTTTTCCGGCAACGCGCAGTGGACCGATGACCAAAAAATATCCGATGCTCCTTCGGGTTCAAGTCAGACGTCCCCTGGCATCGCGGTAAGCTCCGATTCCCACCTGTTCTCATCCTGGCATGACGGCAGGTGGGGGGTCGGCGAAATATACGCTACTCACTTCGAGAACCCGGGCGCCGCGGTTCCGATCGCGAACATCCCCCTCGTTATAACCGGTACAAAAAAAATTTACAACAATCCGGTCATATATGAATTCGATCAAACGCATACCTCCGATATAAACGGAAAAATATCAGTCCAGCTCGAATGGGATACCGCCTATAGCATAGTCGCCTCGAGCACATTAACGGCTTTTACGGTGCAGGGGTGTCAGCCGGATCCCTGCCCCATCGCCATCGATCCGGATGAATTTAAATCAATAAACGTGTATGTTGAATAAACCCAACTTCATGAACATTGCTCAATTCATAAAAAAAACCAAAGAACCGGGATTTACCTTAGTGGAAGTGCTGGTCGTTGTCGCCATACTTTCAACGATATCCGCCCTGACCCTGAGCTTCGTGGTTACGGGATTTAAAGCCACAAGATTCGAAGCTGAACAAGCGGAGGCCATAGCGCAGGCAAGAAACGCCATGAGCATCATGAAAAAAGAGATCAGGGGGGCGAATTCGTCTGAACAAGGAAGCTACGCTCTCGACACAATAGAAGAACAGGAATTCGTGTTTTATGCCGATATCGACGCCGACGACCTGTATGAAAAAGTTAGATATTACCTGGATGATCTCGATCTAATCAAGGAGGTCACGGAACCGGGCGCGCTAAACGACTATAGCGGCGCGCCCGCCAGTACGACCATGGCCCAATTCGTCAATAATCAGGAAGAGAATATTTTCACTTTTTATAATTCCAACTACAATATCGCTTCAACAACGAACGAGGTCAGGCTCATAAACATCAATTTAAAGATAAACGTCACGCCGGAAACCGCGCCTAAGGATGTCTATGTCGAATCCGACGTGACTTTGAGGAACCTAAAATCAAACTTATAACCATGGATCACTCCAACCTAAAAAACGATCACCGAGGCTCGATGATCATAATCGTTCTCGTCCTCACGGGGCTATTTTCTATCATAGCTATGGGTGCCATCGGGTTAGCTTTGCTGCAGCAAAAGCTGAATTTATCGAAAGTCGCGAGCACCCAGGCCATCCATATCGCGGAAGCCGGCGTAAACTATTACCGCTGGGTTTTATATCATGACCACGAAGAATACTGCAATAACAAAACCTGCATCAACGCCCCTCCATACGGACCGTACGGCCCGTATGAATACAAAGACTCGGGCGGACAGAATATTACCGGCTATTACGTGCTTTATATCACTCCTCCCCCGCTCAACGGCTCCACTATAGTTAAAATAAAATCAGTGGGCTGGGTGGCGAAACATCCGGGGATCAAACGGACCATCGAGGTTCAATGCGGCATCCCGTCCTGGTCAAGCTATTCCACCCTGGCCAACACAACCATGAGATTCGGCGTCGGTACTGAGGTTTGGGGCCCGATCCATTCAAACGGCGGCATACGGTTCGACGGTATAGCGCATAACGTGATCTCATCCTCTCTTCTGGAGTACGATGATCCGGATCATAGCGAAGTCGGACCGGATGTCATCGAATACGGAGTGCACACGCATGACGACTGCGGAATGGGCACTTATGACCCCGATGAGATAAGCAACGGCGCCAATCCGCCCAATCCGCCTCTTCAGGATGATGTTTTTTTGTCAGGCCGGTTATTTCCCGTGCCAGTGGTAAGTTTTGACATGCTCGATAATTACGTTAACGATGTGTACATAAAAGCCACAACCTCTGGATTCGTGATCGACCCAAGGAACGCGGGAACCGCGGACCCGGATTCAGAACCGTCATTTTGGGGCTGTATTAACGATACTTGCGACGAAGGATTTCATATAACCCTAAAAACCGACGATACCTTCGATGTCAGAGGCGTTTCCGGGATACATCCTGATTGTAACAATAATCCGAGCGCGGATACTCCGAGTCTTAGCATATTAAGCGAAGAAGCGGTCGCCCATAATTTCCCCACGCCGGCAAACGGCGTTATTTTCGTTAAAAATCATGTTTGGATAGACGGCCGTATTGACGGCAACAGAGTAACTGTTTTGGCTTTCTTTGAGCCTTTTACGTCCGATATCGCGAATATCGTTATTAATAATGATCTATTATACACGAATTACGACGGTTCGGACATAATCGGGTTGATTGCCCAGCACAATGTCGGTCCCGGACTGTATAGCGAGGGCTCATTAGGCGCTGCCGATGACGGCGAACTCAGGATCGACGCGGCCATGATCGCGAAGGGCGGAAGGATCGGACGCGAATACTATAAAACAAGCTGTAGTCCGGAATTCCACAAGAGGAATATTATCACGGTATACGGATCTTTATCGACCGAGGAGCGCTATGGCTTCAGCTGGTCGTGCGGCGCGAGCCAAGAATGGTGTTCGGGGTATGATGTCAGAAATCTTATTTATGACGGCAATCTGACCTTCTCTCCCCCGCCCCATTATCCCACAACTGGCGAATATACCTTTATCTCCTGGAAGGAAGAATAAAAACGGCCTATTCCGATAAACTGAATTATGGTATAATATTAATATTGCCGTTAAATATCGCGATAACCTAAACATCATTATGCGTTTAAGCCAAGGTTTAAATTATCCTCTGGGTTTGGATATTTCGGATCTGTCCTTGAAATTCGTGCAGCTTGACGAAATCAAGAACAGTATCAGCTTAAAGAGTTTCGGGAGGATCGATCTGCCCAATAATCTTATAGAGGGCGGTGTTATTAATGACGAAAAAGCGGTCATTTCCGCGATGGCGGAATTACTGAAAAACAAAAACCTGTCGGGGAGCGGGAAGATCGAGGTTACCGCCTGTCTGCCGGAAACAAAAACCTTCGTAAAGCTGATCGAGGTCGAAAACGGCTTGAATGACCTGGCGGATATGGTCAGGGCGGAAACGGAAAAATATATCCCGATCTCGCTTAAGGACATGTACCTGGATTGGCAAACAATTAAAAATCTGCCCGACAAAAAACTGATCCTGGTCGGAGCCGCGCCCAGGAATATCGTTGATCAATATGTCCGCGTTCTAAAAGGGGCGAATTTTTCAATATCCTCCCTGGAAATAGAGTCAACAGCCATTTGCCGGGGATTGCTCGAAACCGAATCCCCTTGGTATGGCGGCGCGTATGACCGCAATTACTGCCTTATCGATTTCGGTGCCAAGCGTTCCAGCCTGATAATATATTCGAAAAATACCATAGCCTTGTCGGTCAGTCTTCCTATCTCCGGAGAAGCTGTTACCGCCGATATAGCGAAAACCCTCGAATTAGACAGGCCCCAGGCCGAAAAAGCCAAGGTCGTCTGCGGTCTGGACAAAAGCAAGGCCAAGGGGATCATTAGCGATATCCTGGCCAAAAAGATCGATGAGCTGATCCTGCGCATTAAGGAGGCTTTAAGCTTTTTTAATGAAAATTATAGTGAACGCGGAAAAGTGGATGAAATAATATTGTGCGGCGGCGGAGCTAACATAAAAAAACTCGATACTATCATAAGCGAAGCGGTAACCGTTAAAACCACCATTGGCAATGCTTTTACTAACATAAAAATGCCGGACGAAAAAACCGGCGATAAGTCGCCGTTAATAAGTCAAAGCGCGGGCCTTACTTACGTTACGGCTATCGGCCTGGCTCTGCGTTCTATTTTTTTAGAAAAAATAAATTAAACCGACTATGCTTAAGCTCAATATAATACCGCAGGAATTGAAAAATGAAAAAAGACTGGCGTCGATATATAAATCGCTTAAAATTTTATTTGGCGTTTCCATAATGATCTTCGCCGTTTACGGCATTATTTTTCTATCGGCAAAATTCGTGCTTCAGCTTCGTTTTATTGAAGTCATGAATGAAACGGCCATAACCGCTAAAAACCGGGAAAATTACGATGAAAAAATAAAAAACATCAAAAGCAAGATAAGTTTTATCGATAAAATCCAAAAAGATACGGTGCTTTGGTCTTATCTGATCGAGTATATCGCCGATAATTCCGGCAACGGGATAAAATACGCGAAATTAAGCATCAATAAAGATAAAGAAGAATTAAATCTATCCGGCCGCGCCGAAAACAGGGACGACCTTATTAAGCTCAAAGAAACCCTTGAAAATGCCGGCTATTTTTCGTCGGTCAATCTCCCTTTAAAGAATTTGCTGGAGAAAACCAACATAAATTTCGATATCAGCTTAAAAATTAAAAATTATGAATTTGTCCGGATTTAAAAATTTAAGCATCGGGCGAATGATCGGCGTGAGCGCGGGCGCCACTGTTTTAGCCTGCCTGATCATCTATTTTCTCATAGCGTTTACGGTTAATGACATAAAAAACCTCCACCTGGCGATAGTGGCGCAAAAACTGGATATCGAAAAGCAGGCCGATACGGCCCAAAGCCTGTCCGTGCTCGGTGAAAAACTTAAAACCGTCGAACCGCAGATGGAAAAATTGGATTTCATTTTCATAAATAAGAATCGTGAGCTGGAATTCATTACTACCCTCGAGGAAGCTGCCGGCAAAAATAATGTCACGCAAAAAATTAATTTAACCCCCCCGACCGGCCAGAAAAAGGATGTTTACGATAAAACCGCCCTAAGTATCGACGCTCAGGGCTCATTTGCAGACATTATGAACTATCTGGCCGAATTAGAGGCTTTAAACTATTATTTTAACATAAACCAGCTTGACCTTAATTACCAGACGTCCGATTCGCCCGTCAGGCGCGTCACAATCGAAAGCGGGGACGAGAATACTAAAAATCCGGCTGTCGCCGGAAACGTGTCGTTAAGGATCTCGGGGGAAACGTATTGGCAATAAACTTCTTAGTGGAAAAAAATATGAAAATAAACCTCAAATTTACCGACAAAAGAATATTCAAAGCTATTTACGTCCTGATAGTGGCGGTTAACATCATTGTTCTTTTTTTTACTTATTCTTTTTTAAATAAAAACCTGTACGGATCGTTCGTGATAGATGAAGATTACCTCGGCAACAGAACGAGCGCATCTGACTTAAATATCAATATTTTTAACAGTGTTATTGAAAAAATCGAAAAGAAATCTCAAAAAAATGATGTCAACGGCGTTAAAAATATTTTCTCACAATAACTGCGTGAGTTTGTCGATGTAAACAGGCAAAGTATAACGCTCGGATCGGCTTTTCGCTTTATTTGCCATCTCCTTAAGCTTAAGGGGATTTTTTGATGCCCAAATCAATTTTCGAGCGAGATCCGTCCGACTGCCGGGAACGAATAAAATACCCCCTAAATCCCGGACCAACTCGCTTATGCCGCCTATTCGGGAAGCTATGACCGCTAAGCCGAGACTGGCGGCTTCATAAATTACCGTTGGCGAATTCTCGTGGCAAAGAGACGGCACTACAAGACAATCGAAGGCGGGCATTAATCTTTTTACCTCCTCATTCGGGATTCTTCCCTTAAATTCGATGTTTCTGATGTTTCGCCGGCTAATAAAGGACAAATAACGGGAATCATCCGGACCGCTTCCGATAAACGTCAGGGAAAAATTCCTGTTTTTATCCGTCAGATGCGCAAACGCGTCGATCAAAAATTGAATCCCCTTGTGCGGCTCGATCTGTCCGACATAAAGCAATTTAAATTCATTATTATCGCGCTTCTTTTCGTCCGTCATGGTCACGTATCGGGGAACCGGATTAGGCAATATCACGCGCCGCGAGGAGCTAAAAAATCCCCGTTTGGTATGCTCTGAAATAAGCCAATTTGACGGCGAGATGACTATCTCCGCAGAAGCGGTCAGTTTCCGACAGGCAAACTGGTAAATTTTTGCGGCAAAACCGTTTAAAACGTTTTCCCGACCGTAAATCAACAAACCGGAAGGGTGGAGCATCTGAATGTCGTGCAGAACATGGACATGTCTGATGCGCAGATTTCGTATGATAAGGGGAAGTAAAAATCCGATACCTACCAGATTGTGCGTCATGACCACGTCCGGTCTTTCCCGGGCCAATATTTTTTTAATTCTAAAGCAGGTAACCGGATCGGTAAAATCTACTACGTGCCAAATCAAACGCAAAAATTTGGGTAATTTACGAAAAACGAACTGCAGCGACGGAAGATAATAAATCGACCGCTCCCTGGCCGCTTTTTCCGATATTGGACGGGTAGTGATTATAAAAACATTATGACCGGACTCTTTTAAACCTTCAAAGGTCATTTTAACCACCTGTTCAGCGCCACCGATCGCGTACGGTTCGTATAGATTGTTTATCAGGCAAATTTTCATAATCGCACAAAATATATTACAATCCGTCGTAAATACCGCGAAGTCGTTTTTTTATTATTTTCAAATCGTATTTTTCCACCGCCAACCTCCTGCCGGCCGCGCCCATGCACCCTCTCTTGTCGTCGTCTGATAATATTTTTTCTAATTTTCCGCGCAGATCTTTCGCGTTACCGGGTTCGGCAAAATATCCTTCCGCGCCATCACGGAATACGCTTCTGACCCCCGGCAGATCTGAGGCGATAACCGGCACCCCCGAGGCCATTGCTTCGAGTAAAACCAAACCGAACGCTTCGTGGCCGTTTATCGACGGTAAAACCGCCACGTCGGCCGTCCGGTAAACTTCGGCCAATCGCTCGTCACTTAGCCCCCCTATGAACCTTACTTTACTCGCCACACCCAGGCTAACCGCTAATTTTTCATATTCCGGGCGCATATCGCCTTCGCCTACGATTTGCAGCTCATAATCCTTGTCAGGGATCCGCAATTCGGATATTGCCCTGAGCAGAACGTCTATGCCTTTGAAATAATGAGCCCTGTCAAGCCCGCCGACAAAAAGTATCTTTAATGATCTGTTTTTTGTCGAATTTTTAAGACCTGGATAGAACCTGGCCGTATCCACGCCAAACGGTATTTCGTGAAATTTATTCGGATAGCGGCGATAAAAACGTCCGATTTTGCCCTGTTCTATGTAATCCTGGCTGGCGCAGGTTATGCCCGCGGCGAGGGAAAACAGCGAATTCCGTATCAGTCTGTCTGGCAACCGCAAAATCCTGGCCGCGACCGGCAAATCCGCAGTGTCCATATGATAATGTATCAGCAGTTTAAACTTTCCAAACGATAAAAATTTCGCTAACCAGACAACTTCCGCTCCGCCGAAAAACGGGTAGTGAAGGTGCACTACGTCGAATCCTTTCAATTTAAAAAACAGCTCCGGCGCAAAAACGCCATTGCCGTATCTTAGTAACGGTTTTAATTTTACCACCTCGTAAGCGCCAGATTCCTGTTCCTGTTTAAAGCCGTAATCCGGGGTAAAAACCGTCACCTGGTTATTTTCTGACAACATGCCGGCGAAAGAAGCGGCGACATTGCCGATTCCCCCTTTATAGGGCGGAAACACGCACGCGACCTGAGCAATTCTCATAATCTTATTATCCTTCTTTCTTGAATAAAATATTATGCCAAGTGAACATTATTATAAAAACCAGAGCGGCCTGAAAAACGGTATAAACATCAACCACGCCTTTCAGGTGGGCTACCCAGATCACAATAACCGGCAAAGAAAAAATAAGCAACTCGTCTATGATCTTATCGCGATAAGTTAATTGCAGCGAAACATCTCTGCTTCTCCCCTCCTCATTCATCCTTCTTATGGTTTTCCTCGTGTATCTGAAGCGTATCAGAAAAAAGGTGGCAAAATATGATAACGGTACCAGGGCCTGCATCGCCCTGGAAACCGCTCCCAGCCTATCTCCTAAGAAAAAATACACAAACGCGAAAAGAATAGTAAACAACAAAAATATATAATTCAGGAAATCAATTATATAATCCCTAGTGGTCATTTTGTTTATAGTTAATATGGGCCATTTCCCTGATTATTAAAGTGATGTTTTTTTCTATTTTTTCCAGGCGCAGGCGCAGACGGAAAATAAAATAAAACAAGATCGCCACCGCCATATATAGCAGAACCTCGATGCCGGATCCGGAAAACCCCAGGCTGGCCACCAGGGCGTCGATCTTTCTCAGGAACAAAACGCTCATGGCGGCCATTACCCAGAAGATCAGCCAAAACAAAAATTCACCTCCGCTGATTTGTTTTTTTCGTTTTTGCCAAAAAAGCCTGGAAATAAAAAAGACTATTACTAAAAGCGCTAATATTTGCTGGATCATAAATTATTTATTACTATGTAAATTTTGAATTTTTAAGCGTCCGAAAACTAATCCTTTCCGTAATCCCCCTGATCGGTCAATTTCGATAAAAACAAATCTATCAATATTTTAAAACCTCCGGCGCCCCTGCCCTTACCGGAAAAAATACCTTGTCCGAAAGCGGAATATTTGACCGTTACGGGCACTTCTCGATAAGAGAAATTCTTCGCGGTTTTTTTTTGAATTTCGCTGTTATGCGCCATGCCGTCATTCTGTATATTTATTCTTTCCGCCGCCAGACGGGATAGGGCCCGGAAGCCGTTTTGCGGATCCGATAATTTACTGCCCGATAATAAATAATCATTGACGATCCGACTGACCGGATAAATTATGTTTTTCTTGAACCAAGGTAGGTTAGATTTTTTACTCATAAATCTTGACCCGAAAACAACATCGCACTCCCCCCTTATTAAGGGACTTATCATATCCTTGATCTCACTGGCCAAAAACTGCCCATCCGCGTCAAAATGCACGATTATATCCGCGCCGGATTTCAAAGCGAATTCACTGCCGGTTTGGAGGGCCGCTCCTTGTCCGCGATTAACGATATGGCGCAAAACAACCGCTCCCGTTCTTAAAGCCCGTGCATGCGTATGGTCCCGCGATCCGTCATCGACCACAATAATGTCCTGCACGTACGGCTTAACGCTGTTTACCGTTGCCGCTATTTTGTCCTCTTCGTTAAAAGCCGGGATAACGCAAAATATCTTGGGTAATTTTTTAATGCCTTCTTCCATTAATATTGGTCTAAAAATTTATTGTTAGCCTCTTCCTCCTGGTCGGTATTTACGGCCTGGGCCACTCCTTTTAAGCCTTTGCTCGCGCGCAATTCATAAATCGTTTTTTCAAGTCCTTGTTCCAAGGATATAACAGGCATCCAGCCCAATTCATTACGGGCCATCGAAGTGTCCGGCGGACACAGAGAGGTCATAAAAAGCATTTCGTCCGCGTATACGATCTTAGAGCGAGAGCCGATCGTAGTAATAATTTTATCGGCCAGATCGGTCAGATTGATCTCAACGTCTGATCCGATGTTTATGGGCCCGCTCAAATCAGATTCCATGATCTTTATGGCCGCGTCGATACAATCGTTAATATAGCAATAAGTCGTGGAAAAATTCCTATCGCCGAATATCTTAAGGTCTTTGCCGTCCAGGGCACTGCTTATAAAGTCGGGCAGCATTTGACCATCGTCAAGCTTCATGCGCGGGCCGTAAATCCTGAATAATCGCATAATCTTGGCGTCAAGGCCGTATACTTGGCGATAATTCATCGTCATAGTCTCGGCGAATCTCTTTCCTTCATCGAAAGAACTTCTGGTAGACAGGAAGTCGACCTGGCCGATATCGCTTTCTTTGACCTTCGAATTTTCCTTTCTTCTCGGACCATAAACTACGGATGAAGAAAAATGCAGCAAGCTGGCTTTATACTTCAAGGCGACGTCCAGAATATTCTTGAGACCATAAGAATTGGCCATGATTGTCGCTAAACGGTTTTTCAGAAAATCCTTGGGAGAGGTGGGACAGGCCAGGTTATATATCTCCTGTACCCCCTGGAACTCTATCTTAAATTTCTGCAGTTCGGGCAGGCTTTCAAGATCGAGCGGTTCCGTGATATCGTGACGGATAAATTCAAAATCGGGATTAGCTAAAAGGTGATCGATGTTCTTTTCGCTGCCTGAAGAAAAGTTATCCACGCAGATAACCTTGGAGGTTTTAACCAGCTCATCGCATAAATGTGATCCGATAAATCCGGCTCCGCCGGTAACCAGAATATTCTTCTTGTCAAAAATGATTTTTTTGGGCATATTTTTCAAAAATAGATAAAAATTTTATCTCATAATTAACCCTGAAATTCAACGCGTATTTTTAATGCTTACCGTCCCGACATTAACGCCCTCACCGAAACCTTCTTCAAAGCCGAAAAAAGAGCCTAGGATAATCCCCCGCTTACTGAATACGCGGATATGGGGCGTCCCCCCGCTGCCAGCCCCGGTTATTATGTCGTCAGTGCCGTCCAGGTTTATGTCGATCGCGGCTATGCTGACCCCGCCTTTGAATTTCTGGTTAAAGGCGAAAAATTGAGCTAGGATCCTGGCGTGATTATCGAATACTTTGATTTGTGGACCGCCGCCCGCTCCGGGAGCGGTTATAATATCTTCTTTTGATCTTCTCGTGCCGTTACCGGCGCCGATCGTGGCCACCCTGACTCCTCCCCTGAAATTTTCGTCATAGGCGAAGAATTGTCCCTCGATTTCACCGTGAGCCCGAAAAATTCGCACCTGCGGACCGCCGCCCGCTCCGGCGCCGGTTATGATCTCATCGTGTCCGTCGCCGTCGACGTCTCCGGAAGCAACATTTACTCCCCCGCGGAAACCTTCGCGGTAAGCGAAAAATTGCCCCTTAAGATTGCCGTCTGAATCGAATATTTTTACGTGCGGACCGCCGCCCGCTCCGGCGCCGGTTATGATCTCATCGTGTCCGTCGCCGTCGACGTCTCCGGAGGCAACATTTACTCCCCCGCGGAAACCTTCGTTATAAACGGTAAATTCGGCATCCTTCTGCCCGCTTTGCCCGAAAATTTTTATTAAACTCTTATAATTCCCGTGCGGAGCGGCTATGATCCTGTTTAGTTGCCGGGTTTTTAACGCGTGAGCTTTGGCGACGGCTTCATTGATATTAAGGCGCCCCCTCCCCAATTGCCCCAGATATCCCGGATTTAAACGGTTGATGTTATCACTGCTGTCTAGAAGGATATTTATCACTTCGGCCTTAGATAGCGCCGGATTCGCTGTTTCCACAAGGGCAACCGCCGCGCTGACCATAGGAACGGCCATAGAGGTGCCCGACCAGTAACCGTCATAATGTTTGTCGAAAGACCTGCCGCTCGAAGAGTGCTCCGGCGAATAAAAGGCAGTGCTGAAAATACTCACTCCGGGAGCGGAAATGTCAACGCATTTAAACCCGTAACCTGAAAACTTCGCTTTCTGATCAAGCGTATCGGTAGCGGCTACTCCGATCACCATATTATCGGAGCCGTCATGACAAACCGGATACATCGGCGATTGGTCCAAAAAATATCCTTCGCCCGTCTTACCCGCGGCGATCTCCGACGCTATCGTCTGATTGCCTTCATTGCCCGCCGCGGCTATCATGATTATGCCGGCTTTATGGGCGCGCCGAATAGCGGTTTCCAGGCTGCGGCTGAAACCGGAACCGGCGAAACTGAAATTTATGATATCCGCTCCGTTAGCTATCGCGTAATCGATCGCCCTGATAACGTTCTTAGTATCCCCTTCCCCCCGATCGTTCAATGCTTTAAGCGGCATTATCCCGATACTCCAGGTAACCCCGGTAATTCCAGTGGCGTTATTGCCGGAAGCGGCCGCGACTCCGGCCACTATCGTCCCGTGCGACACTCCTTCTTCCGTCCAGCCATCGATGAATTTCGGTTCCGGATCAGCTACGTTATTGACAAAATCCCATCCGTGGGCATCGTCGATAAAACCGTTTCGATCGTCATCTATTCCGTTGCCGATGATTTCTCCGGTATTGCTCCAAATATTATCCGCCAGGTCGGGGTGGTTAAGCTGCACCCCGGAATCTATTATGGCAATGATGGTCTTTGCACTTTCACGAATAATGTTCCATGCTTCCGGCGCTTGTATCTTCTTTAAATACCATTGGTTGGCGTAATAAGAATCAGAGGGGACGATCGAAGCATTATAAAGATAATTCGGTTCCGCGTATTCAACCGACGGAAGGCTATTGTATTTCTCCAGAATCGAATCCAGATCGCTCCCAGCGGTTATCTTAATCGCGTAAATTTCGTCATCACCCCTGTATTTAACTAAGATCTCATCTTTTCTTCTGATCGTTCCATTGTCATATCCACCGTCGGAAGCAAAAGCAATAGCCGGAAAAATAAACAAAAAAATAAGGCCGTAATAACGCGCGCTAAATAAAAATGATGTTATTATCAATCTCATAACATCATTATTATAACATAAATTAGGGAAAAAGCACAACACCTAAATCAGATTAAATCTGCCGGATGATTATCGGGAGTTCATGTCAGTAATTTCTTTTAGGGTTTCCCGGGCGCATTTTTCCCAGCTGAAATTTTTTATGTGTTCGTCGCCCGCGATCAGGAGCAGTTCTCTTATATTCTTATCGGTTATTATTTTTTTAAACACGGCCGCCATATCATACGGATCGTCAGGATTGAATAAAAGCGCCGCGTTACCCACCACCTCAGGTATTGAGGATGAATTAGAGGCCGCTACCGGTATGCCGCAGGCTATAGCCTGAAGCGGCGGTATGCCGAAACCCTCATAAACAGAAGGAAAAATAAAAGCATCGGCGCCGTTATAAAGATAGGGCATGTCCAGCTCCGGAAGCCAACCCGGCATTATCACTTCGTTGCTAAGATCAAATTCGTTTATCATGTATTTTGTTTCGTCGTATCCGTAACTGGCGTCGCCCACCAATATCAATTTATGTTTAATATCTTTATTTTCCTTTAAAATTGAAAATGCCTCGATCAAAGTCGGTATGTTCTTTTTCCTTTCGATCCGCCCGACATAAAGCAAATACGGCCTCTCGATGCCGTATTTTTCCAAAACGTTCCGAATACCGCCCTCGTCATCGATCTTTCGATATACCTCCTTGTTATATCCGTTATAAACGACTTTTATCTTATCCGGATCAGCGCCAAAATAACTTGTAAGCTCTCTTTTAGTAAAATTCGATACGGTAATTATCTTAATAGCTTTTTTTAGCGCGTAAGCGGTCGACCAGCGGAAATAATCTATGGTATCGGCCCGGTATTTCCCTAGGGTGAATATTTTTATGAAGATATTCAGCAACTTGCGGGCCCGCGTGCTTTCCGGACCCATCTCTTCTTTTTGGTAAAGGCGGCGCTCTCGTTCAAAGCCGATATCATGAATGGTAACTATTGATTTTCCAGGATGTACGACCGGCAGCGTATGGGCCGGGACGAACAAAATATCCGGCCGGCAAAATAGCATTTCCAGCGACATTCTGCCTTGAGTCCAAAGATACTTAAAGGGCCATTTTAAAATTTTGGCCTTGAAGTTATTAAAGGGCGATTTTATGATCTGATAACCCTTCCTGTCGTAAATCTCTTCGCCGCCGTTTTGATCCGGATAATATTGTTTGGTGCGCAAATCCAACAACCCCCCCCGAAGCGGCGCGTCCGTATATAATATATACTGGTTGTCTTTATCCAGCTTAGCCAACCATCTGATCAAATAATAGGAGTACCACTCAACTCCGCTTTTGTGCTCACGGTTGGCGCGACTGGCGTCTATACCTATAACCATAATATAACCGGCAGCTTAAAACTTTGATTTTATAGCTTTAGGGATATTAAAAACTAAGTCGAAAATCATTTAGTCGCCAATATCGATCGTTTGTAGCTATCAAGATTCTCAAGCGCGATGCCTGTTCCCTTGGCGACGCAAAGAAGCGCTTCATCAGCCACGTAAACCGGTACGCCGGTAGTGCGGGAAAGAAGTTGGTCAATATTCCGAAGAAGCGAGCTGCCGCCTGAAAGCACAATGCCTTTATCCATGATATCGGCGGATAATTCGGGCGGAGTTTCGTGCAGGACTCTTTTGGCCGCGTTTATAATAGCTTCGAGTTCGTTCTGCAGGGCCTCGGTTACGTCGTTGGAAGTAACGGTTATGCTCCGGGGAAGACCGGTCAGGATATCGCGTCCGCGGATCTCCATGGTTAATTTGTTCTCCAGAAAAAGGGCCGATCCGATATTTATTTTAACTTCTTCGGATGTACGCTCCCCGATCGCCAGGTTGTATTTCCGCCGGATAAATTCAAGGATAGCGGAATCAAATTTATTTCCGCCCACCCGTACCGAAGTCGAGGATACGATCCCGCCCAAAGATATGACAGCCATTTCGGCCGTACCGCCGCCAATATCTATTATCATATGGCCGGACGCGGAACCGATCGGAATATCGGCCCCGATCGCGGCCGCTACCGGTTCTTTGATGATGTAAGCCGCTTTGGCTCCGGCGGCGATAGTAGCGTCGATGACGGCGCGCCGTTCGGTTGAAGAAATGCCGGCCGGTACTGCAACCATTACCTCCGGCCGGAATAAGCGTACTCCGCCGACGGCCTTATTGATAAAATACCTGAGCATCGCTTCCGTGATCCGATAATCAGCTATCACTCCATCCTTTAATGGTTTGATGGCAATGATCGAATCCGGCGTCCGGCCCAGCATGTCCTTGGCCTCATTACCGACCGCCAGAATCTTCTTGTCGGCCATGGATATAGCTACCACGCTCGGTTCGTTAATGACTATTCCGCGCCGCGGAAGATGAACTAAAGTATAGGTTGTTCCCAGATCGATGCCTATGCGCTTGATGAACATATTATTGCGTAATTATAAACCGACAAAAAATATCCTGTCGGCATCAAAATCCATTTGCCACTTAATGCGGCCGTCCCCTTCCCGATAACTATCATAACCCGTTGGTTTATATGATTTTACCTTATTAAGCAGGTTTACGTCAACCGTTAATTGTCTAGTGTCATTACCCGGTTGCTTTTGTATCCGCAGGGTATAATAGCCGCCCGGCTCCAAATCAAACATACTGGGCAATTTATAAGAAAGATGCACTTGTTTGATCTCCTCCGGCTTAACCCGAAAAAGGCCGGCGAGCACCATTTTATCAAAACCGCCGCCGCAGGAGTTGCTTTCCTGGCGGGTAACGATAGTGCCGTCCTCTAAACCGGTAAATTCCGTAAACCGGCTTCCCAGGGGCACAAAAACCTGAACCAAGCCTTCATACTCCCCTTCGCTCCCGTTATGCGCGTAATTTATATATAGGTCGGCATAAAGGCCTTTTTCCCTCTCTTCCACCCGGTAATCGATGCCGCGGTTCATGACTTCGTCGCTGACAACGCCCATATTCGTGTCTATGACCGCCAAATAATCGGAAGACGCGTTTTTTTGGATCGCGCCGGCCCAGTTATTGCCCGCAACCGCCTGCTCCAGTTCCTCTTTAAAAAAATTAACCAGGATATTTTTTTTCTCCAGATTTTCAATAGTAATATCATAAGCCTCCTTGATCTCGGCCAAAGACCCGTTTCCAATAGATTTCCTCAGTGACATGATAAGCGGCCCGATATCGTAACTATTTTCCCGGTTGAACAGAAGCGCCACGTCGCTTTTGTCATATTCACGATCATTTATTTTTACCGGACCGTGGAGGACCAGAAGGTCTGATAAAAACTGCGGCATAACCGCTATCGCGCCATTAAAACCAAGATCGCGCAAATACTTATTATTTCCGACAAAATCGATGATCTGGCCGGAGGCCGAAGGCCAGTCGAGGGACCAATTAGCGTCCTTGATCGTCCAGGGTCCGTCCTGGCGGTAGGACTTTAAAGATTCGGGCGCCGAAATCGGGGTCTCTGAATGCGTCAGGGCGCTGAACTCCTCAACACCATACGTCTTTAAATCGATGATTTCGCCGTTCTTTATCCTTAATACGCCGAAATTCTTCATCCGCCCTCCGGTGGGCCAAAGCTCGCCGGTATCCTCGAAAACCAACAGATATCTTGCTTCTTCCGGATAGCCGAGAAGCGGCGGTATAATGCCGGAAGCTAATGCGGCCCGATCGATATAATCCCTGATCTCTCTTAGCCGCTCCCCTAAAACGGGCGTTTTATCCCTAATCAGCCAAAGAATACCGATAAATTCGATTTTATCCAATTTAGAAAGCGCTAAGTCGATATTAGCCCTGATGCCGTTCAAATCGGGCTCGAACGAATGTATACGCTTGAGGATATCCGCTCTCTCTATAACGGCCTCTGTACCGAAAAGCTTTTCGTCGCCCAGGGCCTCTTCCAGAATCGCCTGGTAATCGGCCGCGCCTTCTACCGCCTGCGCCATAAGCTCTCCGGCGCCCAATAAATAAAATAGATCGTTTAACTGCCCGGAAAAAAATCCTGTCCGTTTAACAAGGTAATTATCGGAATACTCTTCAGCTATATCCAGGCTTTCACCAAAATCATTGGCCGCGAATTTAGCTAAGCGCAAAGCTTGTTCGTGGTCGCCGCTCCTTAAAAGCAACACCGCGTTAACGACGTTTTTATGGCCTGCTAAATACCGTGATAATATTAAATTAACGTTGACGAAATGGACGGAAAAAAATATTATAATAATTCCGCACAGCAAGATCAGAGCGATACTTAAATATTTAAGAAAATTATTGATTTTTTGCCAGCGCCTTCGGCTTTTTACGGCCGGAAGTTCATTCAAGATATTCTTTCCTTTTTTGAATATAGAGGCGAAATTTACGTGATTTGATCTGGAAAGTTTGAACATTCTAATAATTTATTATTAAATTATTTATAAACAGATTATACCATAAAATACCGTTATTGACAAAAATAATATATCGTGCTAATCTATAATATTATTTTCGTAAAAAACAAAGAAAAGGAGAAAAACGTGAATAGACAATTATTGATCATTGTTGTTCTTTCTATGCTTCTTTTAGCCCCCCTGGGTTGGGCTCGGGACGAACAGACACCGTTTTGGGGGGAAGAATATCTTTCCCGGATAAATGAAGTCGGAAAAAGGGCTAATGAAGCCTGGGAAAAATTCGATAGAGAAAGAAACAAAGCCGCTTTCGGCGACAGACTAGGACTCGAGTCTGCCAATAAGAACTTTGATTTAGCCAACGAAGCCATTGCTGAGGCTAAAAACGCCTTATATGAATTGCGAAAAGCCTACGAAGCGGAAAAAAAAGCTAACGAAGCATTAAAGGTAAAGGAAGAAGCTTTGAATAAGCTGGAAGAGGCGCTTAAAAAGGCAAAATCAAAACTGGCCGAAATAAGCGAATGGAGCCTATAACAATACGGCTTGTAGCTAAAATTATAAAACGGTGAAAAAATCACCGTTCTTTTTTTATTAGATCGACAATCAAAAATCGTCAATCGACAATACTTTTATTCCGCCCTAAGTGCTTCTACGGGCGTAAGACGCATCATGTGATATTTGATGGGGGGACAGATTTTGGTCTTATTCATTAAATTAATATCCTAAATTTAACTGATTAAAAAAAGATAACGGAACCGATTATTGATCCTATTAATATATATATATATAATGCGGAAATTATATATGTCAACAAAAAAACACCCCAAATTACAAACAAGAATTTTTTATAAGCCACCGTCTTATTCTTAAAGTTTTTTCTGTATAGCCATAAACAGAACAAAAAAGTTGTTGGGAAAATAAATAATGAATATATTAAAAACCAGCCAAAATCTTTAACTATCCATCCTGACCCCAACGCAATAAAGGGTGCAACAAAAAATATTACGAAATAATAAACGATATAGCTTATTATTTCTTTTTTGATTTTTTCCATAAATTTTAATCTAAATAATTATTAAGACATTTCATCTTCTCTAATATTATACCATGAGCCACTTCCGATATCCATCCTTTCTGTTCGTATAATTTTAATTCTCTTTCAACAAAATTTATGGTCATCTTGATTATCATCTTAGTTACCTGGTCGATTTTGTGTTTAAATTTTTTGCACGGTTCATGTTTCTGACATGATTCATTGTTATGATCCAAAAATTTATCGATCAGTTTTTCGATGATGTTCAGTTTTAGGAGCAGAATATTTTTAACAGATTCTTTCTTTATTTCTCCCTCTTCATATAATCTATTGACCAGATCTTTGAGCGATATAATGCAATCCGGTTCAAAGACAATAAACGTTTCTGATTTCAGATTTTCCCGGTTGCCGGCTTTGTCGGTAGAAAAATAATAAACCGTGTATTCGCCTTCGGCGTCTATGACCGGCTGGCTGTTCTCGTCATAAACCTCCCAACTGGAAGTGCCGTTAACGCTGTATTCGGTTTTTAAAACGCCAGACAAGGTATCGGTGGCCGTAAAGCTAATCGTTACCGGTGAATAATACGAATTTTCTTCGCCATCTACAGTCTCTCCGACTATATTCAGGGCGGTAGCGGGTGTATCATTATCTTGGGCTTCGGCCTCGTCGAGTACCGCTGACGGCTCTATGGTCGCCTCGAATACACCGTCCCCGTCGCTATCTTTTTTTATTTCTATATTCTCTATTGTCTGGGCGCTGTCCAACGTGTATTCTACGACGGTCGAGGGGCTGTCAAGCTTAATATCGCTCCAATAGGCCAACTCTCCATAATTGCCGTTATTCACTTTTTGGACACGGGCGCTCATGGTGCCGGTGGCGGTAGCAGAGCCTACTATCCGATATTCTTTTCCAAGGGGTAAAAACGCGAATTTGTCATGGTTGATAATATCGTAGCTGACGCCAGGAATATTCATCTCGATATCGCCGTTCTCGTCCGGACCGACGTGATTGTTGTCCTGATCATAGATATGGAGCTCAACCGGCGAATGGACGCTGACCTGGGAACCGGCGAATATACAGAAATCAGTGGTGGTGCCCATATTACTGAATTCGTTAAAATTAAAATTATTCTCGTTGCCATTCAATATGGAAACTACCAATTGCCTGACTCCGTTTATACTAGGGAGATAAGCGTGCTCGGTAGCGGCCGTATAATAAGTCTTGTCCGCGTTCAATCCGAGAGCGCTCCGGAGAGGCACGGTGCCGTCGCCGTTGAACTGGTAGATATTGTAATCATCTTCGTCTATGGAAATTCTGTTCTGGATTTTTATCATGCCAATAGTGGGAATACCGCAACCGACGATATTGTAGGAATTGGGTATGGTTATATTATCAATATCATTGTGAATATTGGCGGCGTTATCCAGCAGGTTGAAATTCCGCCCTGATAATTTCATGAATTCAATGGACTGGTCATAATCGAGGGCCGGATATTGACTTTGCGCGTCATAGATATAGTGATTGTAATATAAACTCCCGGGAACGAAATAGTTTTGGCTGGGCAGGAGCTGATAAATCGAGGGGAAATTTTGAGAGATTATTTGAATTCTTTCGGGGTTTAAAATGAAAAATTTTATATCCAAATCATCCCCATACTGCAATATCTTAAACGCCTTAGGCGCGCCGTAATGCGGCGTGGCGATATCAATAAATTTATCAACAGACGAAGTGCCGAAATGCTGGATATATTTTTTAGCCACTAAACCGCCCATGGAATGAGCGATTATATCTACCTTGTCGGCGCCGGTCAAACTCTTGATGTTGTCGATTTTATACAGTAGATTATTCGTGTCTATCGGATCCTGGCCGGCCAATTTGGAAATATCCAAACGCCAGTCATACGGGAAAACAAATAGATCTTTATTTTCCTCATAGCCCTGATTTTCTAATTCTGTAATCAAACCCTGAAAAAAATCAAAGCTAAAACCTAAAAAATTTATTTCCCTGAAAATATCTCCCGGCGCAATATTATTTTCGTCAGGAATTCCGGTCTGAGGCAAAATTAGCTGATTTAAATATGAGTCATCTCCTGGCAGCAACATCTGTCCAATGCTCGGCCAGATTTCATTGGTAGTATTTCTGTCATTCAAATAACTGGCAGGTACCCCCGGCACAATAATCACCGGATTCCTCGTTGAAGTTGAAATCTCTGTATAACTATTTATCCCCGCCATCAGCGGGAAATCATCCTGCCCGTTCGCTATAACGTAAGCCGTGTCGCCGATGCCGTCGTTGTCCGCGTCCGCGCCGATATAATCGCTCCAGTAATTCCCTAATTTGTTCCGGTGAGTATTATTGTCGTAAGTATATTTGTAAGTATCCGGCGAAGAGAGAGTCGGATGGGCCGAGGGGTCAATATAGATATTCTGGATGGCGTTATTCTGGAACTCGTTAAAAAATATGATCGGGTTGCCTTGGGTGGCCGTCAGGCCGTAGCTGTTGTTTTTGAAAGCGTTGCCGATAAATACCGGATCGGCGGAGATGATCGTGGCGCCGACATTATTTTTTTCAAAAAGAGTGTTTTTAACGGTAAGGGAGCGGGTATTAGCGTAAAGGCGGTTGCGATAACGGATGACCGCATGATCTACTACGCTATTCCGGCTCAGGGCGGAAAAATAAAGATAGTCTTGGCTGGTTTGGCCGGGGATGGTCGGGGTGGTGGCATTCCCGTCGCTCATCGTGTCGCCGCCGTATAGGTCGTCATGGATAGAGGTAAAAACTATTTTGTTTTGTTCGGTGCCGACCGCGATGAGGGTGCCGGGAGAGTCCTCTATTCCGCCGGAATATCTGCGTCCGACCGTCAGGGAAGAACCGGGCTCGAATTTGAGGATGGTGCCGGGATTTATGGTCAGGGTGGCGCCATTAGCGATAAAAACGCCTCTGGCATAGGGTCCGGTGTTTATCGGGGGGATATTGGAGATGATGTAGGGATAGCCGAGGGCGGAAAAAATAACATCGTAGCTGACATAGCCGGAATTGACGTAGATCCCCTGTTTGGGACCCAAGAGGATATTATTACTAAAATCGAGGTGGCCGGACTGGGGGTCGATCCTGATGGGCCAATCAGCGGTGTTGATGGCGTTATCGGTAATGACCGGATTTTGAGCGCCGCTAATACTTAAACCGGCATTCCCGCCCGTGATCGTATTATTGGTAATACTGGGCGAGCCGTAATTAATACTGATGGCGGTAGTGTTGTTTTCAAAAATATTGTCCGATATTTCCAGGGAGGAGCCGAGGATAGCTAGACCGGTAATGTTGTTTTGAAACCGGGAATTAGTGATAGCGGAATCGGAAGAATAGACGGCTAAACTTTGGCTGTACTCAATGACAGCATGGTCGATGATATTGTTTTCGCTTGATGACTGTAAATAAATATGCCCCCAGGCGCCGGGGGTAATATTGGCATTGGAAGTAAAAATGACCGGATCAGAATCATTGCCCCAAACCTGGAGCGAGCCGCTCACTATGAGATCGGCGCTCGCGTTGAAACGTACTTCCACTCCGGGCGAAATTGCGAGAACGGTATCGGCGATGACGGTCACGGTGCCGGTAATGATCACCGGTGAATCGGACAAGGTCCAGGAGGTAGTAGTGGAAATATAGCCGCCGCTTATTTCGGTTGAGGCCTTCGCGGGGGCCGGAGAAACGACAAAAAACGCGACAAAAACTAGAACAAAAGCAAACGCCGTGGAGATAATATTTTTAAACACAAAACTGGCTCCTTGGTATTAGTAAAAATTGGTTATATTATAGCACAAAGGACATGAAGAAAAGATAAAAAAAATATAAAAAAAGATAAAGTGTTTATAAAATTTGCTTATTTTTTAGCTTAAGTTAAAAAAAATAATTACAACTATCTGCCAAAAAACCGCCCCTGAATATGAGCAATCCTCTAAAACACAAAATATTCTGAACTTAACAGAATTTTTGTCTGTTTACTGAATTCCGCACCCAAGCCTCATTTATTCCGCCCTAAGTGCTTCTACGGGCGTAAGGCGCGCCGCTTTCCGGGCGGGGTACAATCCGAAGGCCAGGCCGAAGAAAGCGGCGAAGCCCAGAGCGGTGATTATGCCTCTTAACGGCACGACAAAATGCCATTCCAGGCCGTAGGCGGACGCGCCATAGGCTATTAAATAGGAAGTGGCGGCGCCGACCGCGATGCCGATGATTCCGCCGGCGATAGTGATCGTGATCGACTCGATCAGAAATTGCCACATAATATCCGAGTATTTGGCTCCAACGGCTTTGCGCAGGCCGATTTCGGCCGTTCTTTCGGTTACGACCACGTACATTATATTCATGATTCCGACACCGCCGACCACCAATGATATTGCCACGATCGCCAGAAGCAACAGAGTAATGGCCCCGGTAACGGTAGACATGATCTCCATAGATTCCACCATAGTTATCACTCGAAAATCATCTTTGCCGGTATCGGTCCATCCCTGCCGCGGTCCTTCCGGATGCGGCAGGTCATGGTTCTCCCTTAAAATATAGCGCGCTTCTTCGGCGGTAACATCGATCTTGTTCGTATCGCCGACCTTGAACATGGCCATCTGAATATGGTTTATACCCATAACTTTTTTTTGCAGGGTTCGTATCGGCATATAAACAATATCGTCAAAATCAAAACCCATCATGGCCCCGCGCTCCGCCATCACGCCGATAATCCGGAACTTGGTTTTTCCGATCTTAACCGACTTGCCGATCGGATCGGAATCGCCGAATAATTTATCTGTTATTTTCGACCCCAGAATAGCCACCTGCGCGAGCGACTTATCTTCGGCATCGGAAAAAAACCGGCCGAATTCCACTTCGGATCGATCAAGATCGATAAATGATTCCGTTACGCCGAAGATCATGGATTGCTTCATTTCATTATTATAGCTTACCTGCTCCTGGTTCAATATCGCGCCATAGGCGTCGGCTACGTTGGGAAGCTTCATAATATCTTCCATGTCGTCTAAGGTTAGGGTGGTAACCTGCACGCCCTGGGCCATCGCCGTGGCGCTTTGGGTTTCGCCAGCCCCGCCTTTTTTCGTGCTCGGAATCTTAACTTCGACTTCGAACATGTCCGTACCGCCGAAAGACTCTATCTGGCCCATGATCAGTCTGTTTATCCCTTCGCCCGCCGAAAACACTATAATAACGCTCGCTATCCCGATCACCACGCCCAAAACGGTCAAGCCGGTCCTGACCTTATTTACGCGCATGGCGTTCAATGCGGTTTTTGTCAGAGAAATTATATGCATAGGACGTTAAACTTATGTTTATCTTTTCGGACAGTTCCAACGAATTATTCATACCTTAACGCTTCCACAGGTTCGAGTCTGCTCGCTTTTCTCGCCGGATACAGACCGAAAATGAGCCCCACCAACATCGATACGCCGACCGCCAGAACGACCGACGATAGTGATACCGCGAAGGCCCAATCATACCCCAAAAATTTTGCCACTAAGGCGATAAGATAAGAAAGCAGCGTGCCGCCGACGATACCGAAAAGCCCCCCGATCGAAGTGACGGTAACCGCTTCAAAAAGAAACTGGCTTAAAATATCGGCTGTTTTCGCCCCGACCGCTTTTCTGAGCCCGATCTCTCTGGTCCGTTCCGTAACCGCCACAAGCATGATATTCATTATGCCGATGCCGCCGACCAAGAGCGATAACGCGGCCATAGCCGCCAGAAAATATTTCAAAGCGTTAGTGACGGTCGTGATCATGTCCAGCGCCTGAGCCGCGCTCCGGACGGTAAAATCGTCGCTCTTGCCGCTCTTATCATTGATCTCGTGCCTTTCGCGCAAAGTTATTTTTATATCCTCCAGCGCGCGGGCGGTGTTGTCTTCATGGTCAATTTTCGCCCGGATCATGGAAACATGGTTTACGCCCGCCATCACTTTTTGCATGGTCTTAAGCGGAATAAATACCTGATCGTCATAATCCTGCATGGCGACCGTGCCGCGCCCCGCCATAACTCCGATCACCTCGAACATATGGGTTTTGACCTTTATCCTTTGGCCGACCGCCTCGGATTCACCGAACAATTCTTCTTTGACCGTACTGCCCAGAACAACCACCTTGGTTAAACTGCGGTTTTCCTCTTCCGTAAAAAACCTTCCGGATTCCAGCTCTCCGCCTTCTACGGCTATGTATCCGGAGGAGCAGCCGTTAAGATTCGTATCATAGCTGTTTGAGCTCCAATTGAGCGTCCCTATGCCCTTATAATATGCGACTACATCCTCTATATTGGGAACGTTTTTTTTCTCCTTAAGCGCCAAGGCGTCATCATAGGTCAGGGTTGTGATCACTATGCCCATGACCGAAGCGGGCGGGCCGTCTTCTTCCGAATAACCGGGGATAATACCGATAAGATTGGTTCCCAGTGATTTTACCTGATTGAGTATCAGGCTTTGCGCGCCGGCCCCCACCGCCATGATCACGATCACGGCCCCGACGCCGATGATAATACCGAGCATAGTCAAAAAACTCCTGCCCTTGTTAGAGAGGAGCGCGATTACGGCTGTTTTTACGACTTGGATGTATTGGCTAAACATGGTTTGGGGATTGGGGAATTTTTAGTTAAAAAATGAGACGCCCGCTCCTTTTAAAAATTATTTTAAAATTTCTCCTTCATGTGCAAAACGTCTTTTTAAGATCTTATGGTCGCGGGTTAAGAGTCCGTCCCTGACCTCAATGATCCTTTTGGCGTGCTCCGCGGTATAAGTTTCATGCGTTACCAGAATTATCGTATTGCCGGCATCGTTCAATTTCTGCAGGATTTCCATGATCTGGATGCCGGATTTCGAATCAAGATTGCCGGTCGGTTCATCGGCAAAGATGACCGAGGGGCGGTTGACCAAGGCCCGCGCAATCGCCACCCGCTGTTTTTCTCCACCCGAAATCTGGTTCGTATAATGATGCAGACGATGGGAAAGGCCGACGCTCGACAAAACCTCCTTTGCCCGTTTATCCATATCGACTTTAGCGGCCGCGTAAGTCAGAGGCAATTTGACGTTTTCCAAAACCGTGGTGCGCGGCAGCAGGTTAAAGGCCTGGAAAACGAAACCGATCTTCTCGTTCCGAAAACCGGCTAATTCATTATCACTCAAAGTGCTTACCTCCCGGCCGGCTAACGTATAGCTCCCGGAAGAGGGACGGTCCAAAAGCCCTAAAATATGCATAAGTGTCGATTTTCCCGAACCGGACGGACCCATGATAGCCACGAATTCCCCTTCGCCAATAACAAAAGAAAGGCCGTGGAGCACTTTCGTCACGACCTCGCCGGTTTTAAATTCCTTTTTAAGATTATGGATATCAATAAGCATAACAGACGCCGTTCGATGCGGCTTTACGCGCTATAAATCTTTGCGCGAAAAACCGCTAAACGCTTTCCGCGAATCTTTTTTGATCGTCGCCCAATCTTTCCCAAGTGTCCTGGTTGGTGTCTTTCATGTCCCGAAGCTTGTCTTTAAGATGAGCGGTTAATAGATTCAGATTATCCTCGCTTTCATTAACGGCCTCAAAAACAGCCTCGTCTTCTTCCGGGAATGACATCTGCAAAAATAAAGACCAAAGATTCTTCTGGTTTAAATCCAGGCCCGAAAAGGCGATAAGGTTTCTTAATTTCTCTTTATAATTCATATAATAAGTAGTCAAATTTAATTAAAAACAGGCTTATTTCGCTTCCTGTATCTTTTTCATGAACTGATCTACGTCATCCGGAGTAATATCCCGGGAAAATACACTGTCTATAGCCTGCTTGCCGGCCTCTAATTTTGTTAGTTCTGGTTGCATGGGTTTTTCTCTAAACATACTTTTTTTGTTATTTTATTATTTGTAATTAATTTTCTTCGATATAGGTAATCACTAATTCCCCTTCATTAACGCCTGACAAAATTTCTACCAGGCCCTCGTCTCCTCTTAACCCGGTGGTAACCTTCTTCTCCTGCGCTTCATTTCCGACCAGGATACGGGCGAACTTACCGTCTCCGTTCTTGTCCACTATCGACCGGCTCGGCATCAGAAGCGCGTTCTCTTTTTCGGCCGCGGTTATCACTACATTAGCGGTCATGCCGGATTTAATATCATCTTCTCCGGCATCGAAACCGATATCGATCTTATAGTAAATAACGTCCTGGATTACGGTTTCCGCCGGTTCAATAAATTCGATCTGGCCGAAAAACTTTCGATCTTCGCCGTAAGCGTCCAGGGTGATCTCCGCTTTATTGCCTGTTTTTATCTTAGATATATCCGCTTCCGAAATCAAGACTTCAATGTCAAACTTATCTTCTCCTAAAAGATATATTACCGGGGAGCCGGACATCGCCTGCTCCCCTACCTCGTAATCTATTTTAGTGACCAACCCGTCTATAGGAGAAATTATCTTGCTGTTATCTATTTGTTTGTTCGTGTCGTCCAGCGCGGCCTGAGCCTGCCTCAACCTGGCTTCAGTTAGAGAGATATCGTATTTATTGGCCGGCGCCGTTATCTTCTTAAGTTGCGCCTCAGCTACCGCCAGGGCTTCCCGTCCGGCATTGACCTTGGATTCAGCCAGGGTTATCTGCTGATTACCTGAGTATTTCGCCGAAGACAAGGTGTTTTTAGCATTTCGGACCGCGTTATCGTACGCGGCCTCGGCAACGGAAAGGCTTTCTTCCGAAGCGGAAACGTTTGTATCATAACTCAGGATGGCGCTATCAAGGTTTTGCTTGGCTGTTTGCAGGGCCGTAATAGCGGCCGCTGCCAAGGTTTGTTGCGAACTTATGCCGGATTTAAGGGCATCTAAATCGGCTTGGCTAAAAACAGAAGAAGTGATACTCGCTTCCAGGGCGCTGAAGCATAACTGAAGCGCGGAAAACGTTTTATTGAGCGCGGTTAGACCCGCTTCTGCGGCAGCAACAACGGTATTGTCGTTATTATCGGCTTTGGCAGCGGCTAAACTGATTTTAGCGGCCGTCAGGAGATCTTTTGCCTCGCCATAAGCAATATTCGTATTTGTCAGATAAACAGTGTTTTTGACGCTGATCATATCCTCCGCGTCTTCGTCTTTTACGGTACGATCGATCGTATCGAGAGCGGTGTTATTTACGGCCAGCTTATCCTCGATAGTTGCCAGAGCCGCAGCTTTATAGTTATCTATAGACCTTTGGTAAGTCGCCTTAGCGTTGTTCAGGCTAGTTTGGGCACTTATCACGGATTGTTCATAGGTGGTTATGCTGCCAGGATCATTATTTAAAAGATCATCCAGGTTTTTTTGGGCCTGCAGTGTATTTTCTGTAACCATATCCCTGGTTCTCTCAAGTTCATTTTGGGCCGCTTCATAAGAAGTCTTAGCCTGATCTACGCCGGCCCTGGCCACGGCTATTTCTTCAGGGGTCGCACCCGCCAAAAGCTTGTTTAAATTCTCTCTGGCAACATCTAGATTGGCCTGCGCTTCCCGCGCCCGGGTAAGGAGGCCGCTGTAATCCAGCTCCGCCAGAATATCCTGTTTTTTAACCGAATTGCCGATCCTGAAATTTATTTTATCGATCTTTCCAGTATTTAGAAATCCTAATTTTGTCTCATTGGCCGACTTTACCGTGCCGGTTTCGCTTACCGTCTGAACGATCTTTCCGCGCGTTACGGCTTGAGTCGTATAGATCGCCGCCGGTTTTTTTGCCAAAGCAAAATAAACAAAACCGCCTCCGGCCGCGGCCAATATAACTAATATTATTATCGCTTTTTTTACGGACATATTTTTCGATTTTACCCGAGCTTCTTTATGTTCTTTTTTCGGTTTTTGATTATTCTTATGACTTTTTCTATGAATTGGTCAAGGCTAAAATCGTTCTTTACGAAATAATACAGATCGCCCCAATTGTGGCACTGGCTTTTTATGTCATTCTCGCTGATATCGGAAAAAATAAACACCGGTATGTTATAAGTCGCCTCGTTTGATTTTATGTCATGAAGTATCATCGAGGCGTCAGTAAGTGGTAGGACAAAATCGAGGATAATATAATCCGGTCGAAATGATATTATGGATCGCATTATCTTCCACGCTTCCTCGACGCCGCTATTTACCGATACTGACATGCCCAAGGAGCTGAATTTAGCCTCCAGTCCACTCAATACGTTAATATCGTCTTCAATGATAAAAACTTTATCCATAAAGATATTATACCAAAAAAGCCTTTTTTTAACAACCGTCGTAAACGCTGTTTTTTACGCAGTAAAAATGGCCGTCTAGCGGCCATTTTTATAAAAATAGTGAATTTATTACTAGCAAAAATACCATTATCCGGTCGCGCCGGTCGCGTTATAGAGCGCGTTTATTACAAATTGTGATACAGCGAAAGACGCTAAAATGATCACTAAGCCGATAACGCCGGCCGAAATTATCTTTTTTGCGGTATCCACATCCCCTTCGTCGCCGGCGGCAGTCATCCATTTAAAGCCTCCGTAGAGGATCAACAAAACCGCGATTATACCTAAAAATCCCAGCAGCACTTTTAAAACCGAACCGGCCATGGTCCGGGGGTCGGTATTACCGAGTCCGGTTGCGACCTGAACGTTTTGTTCGTGCCCACCCCAAAGCATGCTGTTTGAATCCGCTTTCGCAACTGGCGCCAAGCCGAACATCGGCATGACGATAAAAATAAAAATACTAAAAATCGCAAATATTTTGATCATGTGTTTTAAATTATTTTAATACTGATTTAATTATAGCAAAAAACAGGAAAATATGCAATATATTAATCCTGATCATAAATAATCGGATTTAAGCGAATTTCCTGATTACCCCCCTAACCACTCCCTGGATTAACGGATCTTTAACGTAAATCGGTTTCATGGCGGAATTCGCCGGTTGAAGCCTGATCCGGCTGGTTTCCCGATAAAATTTCTTAAGCGTAGCGTACGCGTTATTTAAAAGGGCCACGACCACGTCGCCGTTTGCCGGCGAAGGATTGCGTTCCACGATAACGTAATCACCGTCCAATATTCCCTCCTCGATCATCGATTGTCCCTTGACCCTTAAGACGTAACTATTGGCTTCGTCCCTTACGAAATCGGCCGGCACGCCGATCGTTTCCCTCTCCTCCAGGGCTTCGATCGGTTCACCGGCGGTAATAAGACCGGCCAGCGGTAATTCCAGGGCCCGGGTCCAGCTAAGATCGACCGGTACGATCTCGATCGAACGGGGTTCATTATAACCGGATCTCAACATGCCCCGCTTCTTCAGATTCTCGATATGAACATGTACCGTGGCCGGACTATTAAGATCGAACCGCTCGCCGATTTCCCGCAAACTGGGCGCGAAACCGTTTTCGGCGGTAAATTCAGTTATGAAATCCATGATCTGCCTCTGTCTTTTAGTTAAATTTTTTCCCATATTTTTGTTTTTATATTAAAAAAATTGTTTATAGACCATCCCGTCCGAAGACCGACGGGATGGAAGTTTTTATAGATAAGTCGTCTAAATTCTATCCGCATAACTTATCCACAAGCATGCCCAATGATTTTATTATACACGAACAAAAAACGAAAGTCAACAAAATTAAAAATCCCCTGTTTTTACGGGGGAATTTTGTTTATTTATTCTTTTAAAAAATCTTCCAGCTGTTGCTTTTTGTTTTTCTCCGCTTGCCTTTGGGTTTGCGTGGCTGCAGCTACTACATGCAATTTTAATTCGGTTAATATTCTTTGGTGAAACTTATATAGCTCATGATCTTTCTGATCAACAAGGCCATCTATTTGCATTCCGTAATAATTATTGACACTGTATTCAAATAATACTTCCCGCCCCACATTTAAAACCCTGAGAATTATCGGCCAGCACATAGCTTTATAATCTATAAAAATTTCTATAATGATCATGCCTTCCTGCGCGGAGATCAGGGTGGTGTTGCCGGACCATTGCCACATATCAAGCGGATATTTTTTTATTTTTTCAAGGATCTGCCGCAATTTTTCTTTATCGCCATGCTCTAGCATAAATCGCCCTTTCTTTGTGTTCTTTTACTCCACCTGTCCCAGACCCTGTTTACAGATGTCGGCAAATTCACGAAACATCATTTCCATTTTTTCATCCACCAGAATACATCCCTGACCCAGAGGATGATCCGGATTCACGTTCTTCATTGCTTCCCGAATTTGATTAGTTAGCTCCTGAAGTCTTGGGGTCTTGCTCTCAAATTCTTCATAATCCGGATGCTGCAAATAAGGCAATATTAAATCTACCGCTTGTCTAAAAAACATCATTATTTCGCCCTCCCCGAAAGTCGTTGAATTGTGTTAACCGATAAAATGCCGGTAATGGCTAATTGTACCATAGGTGAAAGACCCACCGGAAACGGCAGTCCCAGATCTTTTAATGTGGGCATGGAATTTTTATAATGCCAGGCGCCCTCTAAAATCCGATGCCACTCCAGTCCGAAAGAAAACACCAGCAAGCCGCCGAAAATAAAAGCATATCCGCGCCGATCAAATTTAAAACCGGCAATAAAAAAAACCAGGCCGGAAATTATGACAACCCAAACCATATCAAAAACAGTAGACTGTAAAATCCTTAAAATATAAAACTCCGCACCAGGCTTAAGCGGCGACTGATTCCAATCATACAAAGGACTATGCGCGACCTCCCAGCCCAGATTAAGAAAAAAAGACAAAAGCGCCAGCGCACCGAAAAAAAATATGATCTGTTTTCGCTTCATAAATATTTTCCAGTATTTTAAAGTTCAATAATTAATATTAATTTAAATTAACAGCTAAAACTAAAATTGTCAACAAAAAACGCCGTTTAGGCGTTTTCTGGTTTTAATCTTAATCTGTGGTTGATTATTGGGCCTTGGGCATGATCCGAAACATGGTGGTGCCGCAAACCGGGCATTTCCCTTTCATCGCTTTCCTTGCCTGTCCGCCTTTGCCCTTCATTTCTACTTCCTGTCCATCAACCATTTCCTGTTTGGCTTTACATTTTACGCAATATGCTTCCATAAATTTATTTTTTCGCTAAAAATAAGAAAAACTTATTTTAACGAAATATATTTTTAATTATTTTATTTAATATCAGCTATTTTTAAAGATATGTGGACATTGGTTATTCGGATACAAGTTTATTTTATCATATTTTTACATATAAAGCCAGTCAAACCTGCCCGATCCTCAAAAATCCTTTTTAGCCGGTAATAAACTTGCCAGTCGCTCGGTCAAACCGATTAAAATCTTTCGCCAACCTGAATTATCGCTTTTTTCGCTCTGTCGCCCCGTCGGAGCGGATTCTTCGGATATTCCGGCCACCCGGCCGCGCAAATCCTCTTCCGTGACCCTTATCGTGCGGGGGCCGGTACCGGCTGCCTGGGGTTGGTTTTTTATTATATAGGCGGCTAAAATTCCCTTGGTAATAGCGGGACGACTGACTTTTGCTTCCGTATAAAATTCCCGGGAATCCGGACTGGTTTTTTTAGCTATAAAAATAACCGGATAAACGATCAGTTTATCTAATTTATCCGTTGTGTTTCGCGCCAATTCCGGCGCAAAACCGGCCGATACGAAAGAAAAGAAAAGAGCGATAAACCCGAAAATCAAGAGCCTAGACAAACGGTGCTCGCTTCTTCTGATTTCAATTTTTTGATTTACGCCTCGGGCATTCTTACGAGACGCCGGCCTTCGAGCGTTCTCCTCTGGATTCTTCTGTCCGGAATCGCTTAATAGCCGCTCAAAACCTACGGCTCTTCGCGACCATTCATTGACCAGACGCCCCTCGATGTCCGTGTCGGGCAGTTTTTTATCCAGAACCAATTTTAATTTATCATTTTTTACCGGTAAGGTGGCCGCTAAATACGCCCTTATTTTTTTATCATGATCCGGATCCGTCGGCGAGGGCATCGCATCTTTTTCCCGGCTGATAATCCGTCTCCGATTTACCGCGCTTTGTCCGTGTTCATTAAAAATCTGATTTAAAAAATCAATAAATTCGGTCTTCTTATTTTTTTTATCGACCTTAAGCATGGGGCAAAATCCTTATTATAAACTAAATAAATCCAGTTTTCCACCAGATTTAAATTAATATAAATTATAACATAAAAAACAAAAAATGGCTAAAAAAATAGCCAAAAATCGATTAAGCAGTCGGGCTTATCGTCGGGAAGTTTATTCCGGGGACGGTTTTCCCCTTTACTTGCTTTATTTTTTTATTTATGTTAGTATTATTTTTAGATTTAATGCAATAAAATTTTAACAAATATTCACGCACCGCATTAAATTTACAACTCACATTAATTATATGAAGAAGGACATCCATCCGAAATATTACGCCAAAGCGAAAATAATCTGCGCTTGCGGTAATATACTCGTTGCCGGTTCTACCCGGGAAGAGACCAAAACCGAACTTTGTTCCGCCTGCCATCCGTTTTATACGGGCAAGCAAAAACTCGTAGATACGGCCCGCCGCGTCGAAAAATACAAAGCTAAGGTAACCGGTGTCACTAAGGAAGTAATAAGCAAAAAGGCTAAACGTCAAGCCAGAGACGAAGTCAGGGCAAAAAAAGAAATTAAGGTCAAGCCCGAGGAAAAGAAAGTGATATCCAAGAAAAAGACAAGAACCGCAAAAAAAACCGCTGCCGGCAAAAAATAGTTACTCTATACGGCTATTCTTTTTTGCGTGCTATAATAATAGCATGCGAAGATGAATAGCCGTTTTTATATTATTAGACATTAGGCGCTAAAGCCTAAAGCCAAAAAATATGTACGACGATATAAAAAAACAATTCAAGGAACTGGAAGATCAATTATCCGACCCAGCCATAACCCGGGATATAAAAAAACTTACAGAGATAAGCCGTCGGCACTCCGAACTTAAAGATGTTTACGGCCTGGTTTTGGAATTGGAAAAAACCGAAAACAATATCGTCCAAAATAAGGAGATGATCAAAAACGAGACCGATGAAGAGATCAAAAATATGGCCAGGGAGGAACTCGCTGGACTGGAAAAAAAATATGATGAGTTAAGGCTCGACCTGGAAAAGGAGCTCAACCCGGACGACCCCCGGGACAAAAAAAACGTGATCATAGAGATCCGGGCCGGCACCGGTGGGGACGAGTCGGCTTTGTTCGCGGCCGAACTTTTCCGGATGTACTCCCGTTACGCCGAGAATAAAAGCTGGAAAATCAATATTCTCCACTCCAGTCGTATCGGGCTCGGGGGATTTAAGGAGGTGGTTTTTGAAATTAAAGGCAAAAACGCTTTCAGTACTCTTAAATTCGAAGCTGGCACGCACCGCGTCCAACGTGTGCCGGAAACCGAAAAAGCCGGCCGTGTCCACACCTCGGCCGTAACCGTAGCGGTCCTTCCCGAAGCGGAGGAGCTTGACCTGGAAATCAAACTGGAAGACCTGCGCATAGATACTTACGCCGCTTCCGGACCGGGCGGGCAGAAGGTCAACACCACCAACTCGGCTATCCGCATAACCCATCTGCCGACCGGACTGGTCGTGCAATGCCAGGACCAAAAGGATCAGCACCAGAACAAGGAAAAAGCCATGCAAATCTTAAGGTCGCGCCTGGTCCAGAAACTGGAAGATGACCAGCGGGCCAAAGAAGCCGCTGACCGGAAACAGCAAATCGGGAGCGGCGACCGTTCGGAAAAGATCCGCACCTATAACTACCCCCAGGACCGCATTACCGATCACCGCATAAAGCAGAACTGGAGCAATATGAACGCGATCTTAAACGGCGATCTCGATAATATCATAGACGCGCTCAAAGAAGCGCAAAGCGCCCTTAATAATCCGGCCATGAAAAAACCAGCCTGATGGCTGGCTTGTTTTACGCTAATGTCGTCAGCTATTTTTCATTTCCCATCCGAAAAGGTTTGTTGTCACACATAGCGTTCACGATTTCGTATTCTTTTTCCATTTTTTTATACCCACGTTTATGCAGAATAAAGAGCGTGATTACCGGCGAAAAAACACTCAGTACAAGCAATGCCATGCTATCCTCCTCAATATTCAAGGTTGACCTTTTAAGACCAATTTAAAATTATTAAAAATATAGCATAAATATATAACGAAAATAACAATTCGTCAAGCCTTAAACATAAACACTGTCGCTCTCCTTGGTAGTAGTCGGGAATACCCGCATCTGGACGCCGAACTCCTCCTGGCCGCGGTTTTAAAAAAACCGCGGGAATTTTTATTTACGCATCCCGAACGCAAACTAACCCCTAATCAAGCAAAAAAATTCGAAATGCTCATAAAAAAACGCTTGTCCGGCCTGCCGGTCGCTTATCTTATCGGACATAAATCTTTTTACGGCCTGGACTTTATCGTCAATAAAAATACCCTAGTCCCCCGCCCCGAAACGGAAATGATGGTAGATCTCACTACACGTTACTCGCAACTCATAACTCGTAACGAACAAATGCTTATGGTTGATGTTGGTACCGGGTCGGGATGCATTATAATCTCTTTAGCAAAACAAATATTATCCCGATTCCCAACTCCCGATTTCATAGCCACCGACATTTCCCCCGAAGCCCTGGCGGTCGCCCGCAAGAACGCCAAACAACACGGCGTTAATAAACAAATAAAATTTCTCCGGGGTAATTTATTGCTTCCGGTCTTAAGCGATAAAAATTTCCAATCAAAAATCAAAAATCAAAAACCGAAAATCATAATTACCGCCAATCTCCCCTACCTGACCCCGACCCAGATAAAAAATTCCCCCTCTATCAAACATGAGCCGAAAATAGCTTTGTCGGCCGGCCCGGACGGCCTAAAATATTACCGCCAGCTATTTATGCAAATCCGTCAAATGTTAAATGTTAAATATCAAATGTCTATTTTTTGCGAAATAGATCCGTCTCAATCGGCCAAAATAAAACAGCTCGCCAAACGCGAACTGCCTAAGCATAAATTCGAAATAAAAAAAGATTTAGCCGGTTATGACAGGTTGGCGGTAATAAAAATAAATTATAACTCGATTTAATAGCACAAACCGCCCTCACTCACCGTCCGTCTGTTCCGGCAGACCCACCTCGATTATACCCGGCCGCACTACTTCCACCCAGGTCGTACCGGCGTTAAATACCGCTTCATTGCCGTTTTCATCATAGAATCGCGTCCGTTCGGACGCTTCTTTTTTTTGCCAGGTGCTCTTCCGGCAAAATCCGTCGAAACATAGAACCGCCTCGCCCTCCCCGATGTCGTCCATTGACAGCCGCAATTCATTGTCGATAACCCGCGCTTTGACGTACTGGATGACGATATTTTTCGCTTTGATGCCGTCGCCGGACTTATCGATATGGGCCGCTCCCCCCAAATAACGGATATAGCTGTTGTCGGTACGGTCATATTTCCATCTGACTCTGTAGCTCGGGATCAGGAATTTAATATCGATATCTCCGCCGTCCGGACCGCGGTCGGCCTCCCCGGCTTCGTCTTTGAACTGCCAGGAAGAAAACCCGCCTTCCGCCCAGGATCTGGCGGTGGTGTATTCGGCCAATTTCGAGCTTGAGGTATAAACGTTATGCGGAGCGCGCCGGTTCCAGTCGCGCCAGAAAAAATTTCCGTTATAAAATTCGTTAAAATCGCGCACCTTATCCCTTTTTATGTTGACAAGCGCTTCGGGACTGCCTCCGACATGCACGTATAAAGCCGATAATTCCAATACCCAATCGACAAAATAAGCGCGCGCGCTCCTGACCGGCCCGATTTCATCTATTTCCTCATTGCCGGCGAATACGGCCATATAACGCGTAGCGCTTCCCTCTACCTCGGCTTCATACACTACATTCGCCCGGCTTAAACCCGAGTGGGGGCGCGCGTAGATGTTGTTGTCTATCATGACGGCCGCGGGAAACCTGTTCTCTTCGCCCGGTTTGACGTAAACGCCGTCAATAGCGCGCCGCACCAGGTCGGTATGAGGCGTTTCGTCCGCTTCCGGCGTCTCCTGGCCGGCCATTTGGACGGAGAGGGCGACAAGGTCCGCGGACGGTTCCGCCGCCTCCTTTTTCGCGCCGAACGGATGGCCGTGGGCGATCATGTTATATACGACAAATCCCAGCCCGGCGGACAGCATAAAAAATACGATTATTACACTGGCGTAGATATGAATTTTTTTCTTTATCATCCGTTCGTAAAAATTTTCGCCGCCAATTTTTTTTTCCGAATTATCCATAGTAAACTCGCGCAAAATACCGATACTACTTTCTGATTTCCGGTTATTTTTTCTCTTCTTTATTTTCCTGGTCTTTGCCCGCCTTAGACTCTTCGCCCTTCTTCTCATCCGTTTCCACTTCCGTCGGTTTTTCCGGTTCTTCGACCTGAGGCATGACCACGCTGGCGACAACGCCATCCAGGTTGCTTAGTATTTCGATGCCAGCCGGCAACTTAAGATCCCTGACGTTGATGCTGTCCTCGTAGGTATTTAAAACCGACAGGTCCACGTCGAACGATTCCACCAAATCCCCCGGCAAACATCTAACCTCGATCGCGTCCAGGTTGGTCACTAGGGTACCGCCCAATTCCTTAACCGCCTTGGCCTCTCCCGTAAAACGCAAGGGGAGCGTAACGTCGATCGGCTTTTTCATGTTTACGACGTAAAAATCAATATGGGTTATATTGTTTCGCAAAGGATCCTTTTGCGTATCCTTGATGATGACCTTTAACGCTTCCCCGTTATCGATCTTAAGATCGATGAGGGATGTTTCTCCCAGGCGGGCATATATTTTTTCCAACTGGACCTTCTTTATCCCGATATTCTTGTTTTCCGAACCCGACCCGTAAACCACGGCCGGAACAAAACCTTCGGATCTTAGTTTTGTGGCGCTACCCTCTCCTCTTGTTTGCGCGTCTAATTTTATGTCTTTTCCCATAAATTTAGAAATTAGTAGAATTAAATTAAAAATGAATTAATATTTTATTTTCGATCTTATTATAATACCCTCGGCAATTCCGACCATCATCAGGCTGGCGATAATAGCGCTTCCGCCGTAACTCACAAAAGGCAAAGATATCCCTACCACGGGAACTATTCCTATATTCATTCCAATATTAATAAACATTTCAATAAAAATCAAGACTATGATGCCCAGAAGCACGTATATGCCGAAATCATTATTAACCCTCTTAATATTCGATATGATCCGATAAAAAAACGCGGAATATAAGAAGATTACCAGGCATACGCCTAAAAAGCCTAATTCTTCGGCAATTACGGCAAAAATAAAGTCATTTTGGGCTTCGGGCAGGAATTTTAATTGTGACTGCGAGCCGAAACCGATACCGCGGCCCATGACGCGCCCGGAACCGACCGCTATGGTAGCCTGAATGATGTTATAATCTTCGTCAAGAGAGTCTTTTCCCGGATTAACGAAGGTCAAAATGCGTTGTTTTTGGTAAGGCTCAAAGAAAAATACCCAACCGGCACCTAAAGAAAGCGTCAAAATCAGGCATATGGCTATTATATGTTTCTTCCTGAATCCGGCCAGTGTGATCATCGCGAGCCATAATAAAAAAAGGATCGCCGCCGAACCGAAATCCGGCTGCTTTAAAATCAGGACAATTAAGACTAAGGACCCGAGACCGGATAGGAGAAGGTGTTTTACGGGACTGATTTTTATGGAAACGCCGGAAAAATAACGCGCTAAAAATATAATAAGAATTAGCTTGGCAAATTCAGCCGGTTGCAGGGTAAGGCCCATAAACTCAAACCATCCGGTTGTCCCTCTGATGGTTTTTCCGAAGAGCAAAACGCCAAAAAGCATCAATACACCCGCCGCGTAAAGATAGATGCTGAAGCTGCGCAAATTATAGTAATCAATAAAAGATAGCATGAACATCGCCGCCAGGCCGATCCCTACGAAAAAAATCTGCTTTTTAAACTGCAACAAATCGGGGTTGCTTTGGCCCAAGGCGATCGAATATATCTCCACCAAGCCGAAACAGGCGAGCAAAACGATCGCGGCCAGCAATATCCAATCAAAATTTTTCAAATATGTTGAAACTTGCATCTTTTTATCTTAATAGCTTAGCGGAACGCGGAAAATCAATCTTTAAAAATAAAAAATAGGTAAAATAAAAAGCTCTCCAGACGGCTCATTGTTCACTGACGCTTGCTATAATTCAGCCGCCCGAAGAGCGGGATCGGAGCCTTCGAATTTAACATATATATCATCGCTGGTAATATCTATATCAGGCACGATAACTATATTACTGACGGACGGAAACAGGCCCGGCCAAGTAACGCTCGTATTCCTGGCGTCACCGGACATAAAATTATTCAATACGTATTTAGAAACCCCCAAAATCCGGCCGTTATTGAATAAGAGGATATTCATGTTAAGCTGGCGGTAATTAAAGGGGGTATTGTTGGTTACACTGAACAAAAGGTCGTTAAGATTCAACTTTTCGGTTAGGATGGTCGACTGGGCGGTAACGAATTTTATGTTATTAACGTCGATATCCAGGTGATCATCGCGATAAGCTTCCCAATCGGGGAATTCATGGGGATCTACCCGCGTCCAATCAAGCCGGCTGACCCTAAAAACGACCCCCTTCGCTTCCATCAGCTCTTTATTCAATACCAATAGATATTTGGTTTCTCCGGGCAATATAAAACCGCTCCCGCTTCCCGATATTTTATTTCCGGCCTCGAAATGATAATCGAAATTCGCCCAGTACCTTTGGTTGATATTTTTGAGCTCGACCACAAAATCGTATTTGCCCTCCCCCAAAGAAATTATCTCTACCGGTTTATAGATCAGGTCTTGCGGCGATCGGGCCGTAAAATAATCATGCCCGACCATGCTCGTATTTATGACGCCGAGAGCGGTCTCCTTGTCTTGCCGCATGCCCAGGACCGTATAATGGCCGAAAGAATAAAAAAATCTTCCCCAGGTAATGACGCAGACGGAAATCAAAAAAACACGCCAGACATTGATCATGTGCCGGCGATGTTTGACCAGCCACAACCCTATTTCCATCTTCTCGATCGTCAGTCCTTCCGGATCTTTATATTGCCTGATATCGATTTTTTTGCGTCCAGCCCCGCTTTCCTGGTCGTTATTGCCGTTATTATTTCGACTCGCCGCCTGTTCTTCTAGCGTTTCCCTGATGGCCGCGCTGGCCTCTTCCAGGTCCTGGCCGTGTCTTGGGTGGCCAAAAGACTGGATACCCGAGGCATCGCTTAATTCTTCACGCTCTTCGCGCTCTATTCCGGTAGTGTTTATATACCTTTTCGTCTGCGCTTTATTTTTCAGTAAATCGATCATTGACTATTTATTTAGATCTATCTTTACTAATTTTAACACAATCTACCGCAAATAGGCAAATAACCACAAAACAGAAAAGCAACCTAAAACTTATTATTTTAATAAATAATTATAAAGATTCTAACTTTAAATTAATCATTCAATATTATAATTTTCATAAATTAAGTATTATAAATTTATAAAAATCGTATGTCGAAAATAACAGGCAATAAAATTAAAAATCTTGAACATCAGATTAAAACAGCTGCCGCGGGTCCGCGAGCGCTAGTTGATGGAGGAGCCGGATTTATCGGTTCGAATCTATGCGGGCATCTTCTAGCGCAAGGATATGAAGTTTTTGCCGTTGACAATCTGATAACGGGTAAAATAAAGAATATCTCCCGCTATTCCCATGATCAAAGATTTCATTTCATCGAGATGGATATCAATGATTCTGAGTTTCCGGAAACATTCCGGAATATCAAAATAAACGAGATTTATCATCTGGCCTGCCCCACGGGCGTTCCTAACATAAAAAAACTGGGCGAGGAAATGATCAATACCTGTTCCCGGGGTACGTTCAATGTCATGTCCTTGGCGCGCGCCCATGGAGCCGGGGTGGTATATTCCAGCTCGGCCGAAGTATACGGGCAACCGGAAGAAACGCCCCAAAGCGAACACTATACCGGCAACGTCAACCCGATCGGTCCCAGAAGCGCCTACGAAGAAGGAAAAAGATTCGCTGAAAGCATTATTAAAATGTACGCGGACAAATACGGATTGAACGCGAAGATCGTCCGCATTTTCAATACTTACGGACCCGGCATGTCCCTTTCCGACCAACGGGTAATGCCGCAATTCCTGCAGAGCATCATCCGAGGCAAAAAATTGACGATTTTCGGAGATGGCTCCCAAACCAGAACATTCCTGTACGTAAGCGATCTCTTGTCCGGCCTGGAGCTAGTCATGAAAAACGGAAAACCAGGAGAGGCTTACAATATCGGAGGCGATAACCAGATAACCATCAAAGAGCTGGCGGAACTAATGAAAAAACTGACGGGATACCGACTTGAGGTAGAATTCGTTCCGCACTTCATCGAAGACCACAACCATCGCCAGCCAGCCGTGTCCAAAGCAGAACTTTTAGGCTGGCGCCAAACCGTTTCTCTGGAAGAGGGTCTAAAAAGGATGATAATCGCCAATGGCGTGAAATTAGCCCGGCCGATCGCCATTAGATCCGTAGCTAAGGATAAATTTACGATCAAAGAGTCCCTCTCAACGGAACCGATGCTTGGAGCCGGATTGTAAGCGGCGTCTTCCTTAAATAGCCTCCCGCCAATAAACAACGTTTAACGGCGCTAAAGCCGGCAATATCGCTCGTATCGATACCGATAAACTCCTTCGGGCAATAGCCGCTGGATCCTCCTAACCGGTTTTTTTAAGATTATCTCGGTCATACATAACCGTAAAATCTTAAAGAACCTCTTTTATATGGAATTAATAGTTTCCTTTATCCTGCTGATCGGCTTCAATCTGACCGCTTGGACCATCATTGGTCTCATCAGATTTTTTTTGGAAAAATTAAAGATCGAAAAAACCCCTCGAACAATGATCGCGCCCGATTTTCTTGCTCTTATGGAAAATCGGGCTTTTGAAGCCGGCGGGATAACAGCAGACGATGTCGCCGCTATTATTCCGGCGCACAATGAAGCCAAAACTATCGCTAAAACCGTAAATTCGTTAAAGCGTATCCTGCCGGCAAGTCATATCTATGTCGCTAACGACGCCTCCGTCGATCGAACGTCGGATATAGCCAAACGGCTTAACTGCCAGGTATTCGACGCTTATCCGAATATGGGCAAAGCCAACGTGATTGTGCATACTATTAAACTGCTCAGATTGACCAGGTATTACAAAGCGATTATGATCATTGACGCCGATTCCGAGGTCAACGAAGAATATCTGCGGAAAGCTCTGCCGTTTTTCGATGACCCGAATGTGGTGGCCGTCGCTCCTCACGCGGAAACAAAATGGGACCGGCATCATCCGCTCGACTGGTCGCTTTTATTTACTGCCTATCGCGTACGGGTCTACCGGATACTGCAGGCGGTTCTGCGGTACGGCCAGACCTGGACATACACCAATGTAACCATGATCATCCCCGGTTTCGCCTGTCTGTATCGTTCGACAGCCATCGAAAAAATAAACATAAATCCCGCCGGACTGGTAATTGAAGATTATAACATGACCTTCGAGGTGCACCATAAAAAACTGGGCAAGATCGCTTATAGTCCGCAGATCAAGGGTTTTACCCAGGACCCGGGAAATTTAAGGGATTATTATAAGCAAGTAAAACGCTGGAATCTGGGTTTTTGGCAAACCTGGAGGCGGCATCGTATCTGGCCAAGCCTGTTCTCGCTGACTACGCTGCTTTACGCGGGAGAAGTATTAATATCCTCTTTTTTATTCCTGCTTTCCCCGATTTTGCTGGGTTGGTTCGCGCTAAATTCATTTTTGCCTTTTTACCTGCCCTTTAAAATTCCATTCATGGATGCAACGCAAATAAATTTTCTTGACATGATGGCGAGTTTATTCCTGATCGATTACTTACTTACGGTCATAACCGCTTGGTATGAAAAAAAACCGGTACTCCTGCTCTATGGGCCGGCATTTTTTATATTGCGCTATCTGGACGCCTTCGTTCTTCTCTATACTCTGCCTCTGGCCTTTATAATAAGATCGGACGGCCGCTGGAAAAGCCCGACGAGAAGTCCGGCGTAAGTATCAGAAAGCCGCAAACCTCATATCTTATGAATCCATGTTGCGCATAACAAAAACGGTCCTTAACGGACCGTTTTGTTTTAATATTATTTCGTCACTCCGTAAGTTGCCACTCCCTCATCATAAGTTATGACGCTTACCCCCGATGCCGCGATCTCTGCCATCATATCGGCGAATATCTCCGGTGTCGTATGATACGCGTCATCCCCGGACGGAACTATCTCGTGAAAGGTTATCACGATCCAGCTGTTATTGGCCTTAGCCTCATTTATCCAGCCCGCCAATTCCGCCGTTGTGGTCGTATCCAATATTCCCCTTATCTTAATCTCGCCGGGAAACGAGCCCTGCGGATTATCGCCCTGTTCGTAGTTCCGCACAGAAGCGTAACCCGCCTTTTCCGCCGCGTTCATTATATTGCTGTTGTAGGCTCCGAAAGGTGTTATAAAGCTCGTTACCGTAAGGTCCTGGCCCGCGAATACGTCCCGATTGTTGATCTCCGAGAGCATATCGGTCTGGCTTAAGGTCGTCAGGTCCCTGTGGGTTCGGCTATGGGACGCAACACCCCAGCCGCTACCGGATAATTCCTTTATCTCTTCCCAGGACATGAAATCAGCGTCTCCGGAGCCCGGCGCATCGGAAACTATTGCCAGGGTACCCCTGAAACCGTGCCGTTCCATCACGGGTTTAGCCGCCGTATAAACGGAAGATGCGCCATCATCGAACATGATCGTAAGAGCCGGATGGTCCGGCGTAAATTCATAAGCGGCCAAATCATCGAAAGAGGCGGTCCCGCTCGCGTAGGCCAGAAGAGGTACTATGTAAATATGCGAAATCGGCCTATTTACGAGTTTATTTACGCCGTCAATGGTTAAGGCGGCGGTATTGAATCCGATCCAATGCCAATCGAAAGTTCCGTAATTAGCCAATGAGTTCCAGTAAACTATCCGACCGTTGTCGAGATGGATCTCGGCATAAATACTGGCGCCAAAATACCCGCCGGCGGAATTTACGATATTATCGCCCTTAACGAACCCACCGATAAAAACCGGCTTGACCTGGGTCTGGCCAAGATCGATTCGCTGGTAAGCGCCTGCCAGGGATACGGTGTCGTTGTTAGTGATATCAATGCCATATTGTCCGGCGTGGTAAGCTCCTCTTGTGTAACCGCCGCCGAAAAGATGCCAGGCGCTGGCAGGGTCTCCCCATCCGCCCTGTTCGACCGGCACCCCCGCCTCTTCAAAACCGGAATTAACGAGGATATTAACCTGCTCCGCAGCCTTTGCTTCCGGTATGACCGTAAGTATCAAGCCCAAAACCGCGATAACCGCGGCTGATCTCATAATTTGTTCTTTCATAGATTTATTGACTACAGATTTATATCTTGTTTGGAATAATATTACAACTTCACGATTACGGCGCCTTTCGCGAATTTGCGAACAGATTCCAAAATCAAGGCATAATTCTGAATTTATAATTAATAAAACATAATCTTTCTAACGCTGTTGTAATGTTCATAATTTAACATTACTATATTATGGATATATTAATTTTAAATATAAATTTAATTAAAGTTGGTTAATTATATTTAAAAAACTAATTATATGTTAAAAAAATCAGAATACTCATTATTGGCCCTATCCTTGTTTATTGCGGTATTTATCTTTGTTTTTTACCAAATAGGTCTGGATCCGCTTTTGAAAGAAAAATCGGCCAAAGGATCGGAGATCGGCGGCAGGATCAGGGAAGTGTCAACGCACAGATCAGAAAATGAATTAATAAGATCCGTCCGGATAGATCTCTCCAGTGTGGATATACCGTCTGATTTTAACCAATACGCTGCGGATATCATGGCTCGCCTGGTGGAATCCGGTGCCAATGCGGTTTATATTTCCCCCTGGAGCGACGGCCGCGCCAACTACGAAAGCCTTCGGGCGCCATTAAACGATTTCGGAAAAAACGGGTTCCTGGAAAATTTCATCAAAGAGGCCAGAGTCCGCAATATTAAAACTTACGCCTGGTTCGTGGCGGGTAAAGACAATTTCCCCTTTTTCTCGAATCCGGAATGGTTTGCGAAAACTTTAGACGGCAAGGATTATTACCAGGCCGACGAACCCGGAGTGGAACTGCCGTTCGCTTCACTGGATAATCGCGATTATCTCAGATATCATCTGGAACTGATAAACGAGGTTAACGATCTGCCGATCGACGGCTGGGTAATTTCGGAACCGGTGATCGGCTGGGGGGACGCATATGATTCTTTCTATACGGATTTTTCTCTGGCGACAATCGCGCGTTTTAAAAGTAAAACCGGAATAGATCCTAAAATTTTATTCGACGAAAATTCCGACCTTTATTACGAAAATAACCCCTCTCTTTACGCGGAATGGATAAATTTAAGGGCGGGCATTGTAACCGATTTTGTTGCCGCTTCCATAGAAGAGATACGGAAAAAACCGAATCGTACCGTTATTGTAACTCTATTTACCGAACCGGACCGGAACGGGCGCCTGACCGCTTTATCCGGCATAAGGGAATGGTTAGGGACCGATGTGCCGGCCATAGCCGCGCTCAAACCTGATTATTTTGAACTGCAGGCTTTATTCGCTGATTTTGAATACCCTCAAAATCCGGTCTGGGCGGCCGAAATGGTCAAACAATTCCGCGCCCAACTACCTTACGGACCCCCCTTGCTCGTTAGTGTGCAGGGCTTCGGCGTTGCCCCGGATGATTTTGCCGCCGCTATAAGTTCGGCCATGAAAACGGACGTTAAGGGGGTATCGTTTTATGCTTACCACACTTTAAGTGAAGCGCATTGGATGGCGTTGGGGAGTATCTGGGGAGAATAAATCCGGGAAACTGCGAATAAATTAAAAATTTATTTTCATTAAAATAAAAATCCCTGAATTTCAGGGATTATTTTTTTATCTACAAAGATCAATGTCGCGTTTATTTTTTTCCGGCAAGCATGTTCGACAGGATTATTTATTTACATCGCGATCGCGCTGTCCGATGCGGTCCGCGTGATCGGCACTATTTGCGGCGAAAAACGCCTTATTTGCGCCAGCGAAGCTTCCTTTGTGCGGTAATTCATGAATCCGTTCGCCTTAAGGATTATTTCCTTGGGTACGCGCAGGCTTTCAAGAACCGAAAGCAGAGCCGCGTAAGCGATCTGCAGGCGGTCGCTCTTCTCGGAAAGTTTTTCCGTCGAATATTTATTTTTGAGCTTCCGGGAGATGTTTCCCCCGTAAAGAGCCGGATGAGGTATTTCAAGGATGCGCGCCTCCGGTTTCGCGTCCCAAACGCGCAGGAGGATCTCCATCGGTATGCCGTAACCAGATACCACCATATTACCGGCCATTTTTTCCACGTATTCGTATTTTAGCCCCATGCAGCCGCTGCGGACGTCTGTCAACCGCCAGCCGGTTATCTTCCGGAGTATTTCCGTAAATATCATATTCAGGAGAATCCGGTCGATCGGCGTATCGCTCTGATCCGAGAGGGGGTGAAAGCGGGAACAGATCACAATGTCATAACCGCCGCAAAGCCCGTCGATTATTTCTCCAAAAAAATCAAGATTATGCTGGCCGTCGCCGTCCAGCTTAACGATATGATCGTAACCGCCCCGACGCGCGATGTACTCAAATCCTTTGCGGGTCGCGGCGCCTACGCCGCCATTCTTATCCATAAGGACAACGTGGGGAGTGAATTGGCGGGCGATCTTAACGCTTTTATCCGTGGATTTGTCGTCTACGACTATTATATCCGCGTTAAGGCCGACAGTCCTTTCGATAATACCCCCTAAAACACGCGCCAAGGTTTCGGCTTCATTGTAAACGGGGATGAACACGGCGATTTTTTGCATGATTACCTCCTGTTGTAAATATGTGGCCGCGATAAAAAGAACTATTAGCTCCGTATCATCATATTTATAAAAATTATATTTCATTATTATTAATATATGATTATAAATTATTAAAAATTAAGTTATAATTATTACCTCCCAAGCTCGATTTACTCATCACAAGAGGGGGCCTAAAAACGATTTTTGCGGAAAAACATAGAGCCTGCGCCATCTTGCGTTGTCACAGTTTTTTTGCTATTATACTAATATAAGAACATGCCCTGTTTTACGGGGATGTTTTTGAATTTTTTATTAAACATTAAATAAAAAAAATCCATAGTTATTAACAGGAATTTTCATAAAAATATGTCCAAAACTAAAACCAAAGAAGAGGCAAAAATAAGCCCAAAAAAGACTTCTGACAAAACTGCGCCGAAAGAGAAAAAATCGTCTTACGGAGCGGACGATATCACGGTTTTAGAGGGCCTGGAACCCGTCCGGAAACGTCCCGGCATGTATATCGGTTCCACTTCCTCGACCGGTCTGCACCACTTAATATGGGAGATAGTCGATAACGGCATCGACGAGGCCATGGCCGGCTTTGCCACGGAAATAACCGTTACCCTTCTGGATGACGGCATGGTCCAGGTAATCGATAACGGCCGCGGCATACCGGTCGGGATCCACAAAGTAACCGGCGTTTCGGCTCTGGAAACTGTCATGACAAAACTTCATGCCGGCGGCAAATTCGGCGACGGCGGCGGCTATAAGGTTTCCGGCGGCTTGCACGGTGTCGGGGCTTCGGTCGTCAACGCCCTAAGTGAATACCTGAAAGCCGAAGTGCACCAGAACGGCAAGATCTGGGCCCAGGAATATAAATGCGGAAAGCCTCTCAAAAAAGTCAGGCCCGTGGGCGAGACCAAAAAGAACGGCACGGTCATTACCTTCAAGCCGGACAGGACTATTTTTACTGAAACGGAATTCAACTGGGGCAAGATCCTGGACCACCTGCGACAGCAGGCATATCTGACCAAAGGGCTCATAATAAAGATCGCCGATCGCCGCAAAGGTCATCGCTCCAAGGATTATCAATTCCATTTCGAGGGCGGGATAAAATCATACATAAAAACCCTGCACCGCAATAAGACCGTAAAAAACGAAACCGTTTTTTACGTTGATAAGGAAGTAAACGATTCCCGGGTCGAAGTGGCGCTCCAGTATAACGACGAGTATAATGAGATCGTTATGGCTTTTGCCAATAATATCTATAACATGGAAGGCGGGATGCATACCGTCGGTTTCCGCACCGCTTTGACGCGCACCCTCAATGCTTACGCCCGCGCCCAGAATATCCTAAAAGAAAAGAACGAAAACCTGACCGGAGAGGATGTTCGCGAGGGCTTAACCGCCATTATCAGCGTTAAACTCTGTAATCCGCAGTTCGAGGGGCAAACAAAGGGTAAGCTCGGTAACGCCGAGATGAAAACCTACGTCGAACAGATATTCGGTGAAGCCTTCAATACTTTTCTTGAAGAACACCCGAAAGAAGCGGAGGCGATCATCGGCAAGTGCCTGCTCACCAACCAGGCCCGGCTGGCGGCCCGTACCGCCCGCGCGTCGATCCTTCGGAAAGGAGCCCTGGAGGGCATTACCCTCCCCGGAAAATTAGCCGACTGCTCCAGCCGCAAACCGGAAGAAAGCGAAATTTTCATCGTCGAGGGCGATTCGGCCGGCGGCTCGGCCAAACAGGGCCGGGACCGCAAATTTCAGGCCATCCTTCCCCTGCGCGGAAAAATACTCAATGTGGAACGCGCCAGGCTCGACAAGATGCTTGCCAATAACGAGATAAAAAACCTGGTCATCGCCCTGGGCACGAACATTGACGATCAATTCGATATAGATAAACTGCGCTATTACCGGGTAGTGATCATGACCGATGCGGACGTGGACGGCGCCCATATACGAACCCTGCTTTTAACCCTCTTTTTCCGCCACTTCAATCCCCTGGTAGCCGGCGGTCATCTTTACGTCGCCCAACCGCCGCTCTATCAGGTAAAAAAGGGCACGGCCGCCAAATACGCCTACACGGACGATGAGAAAAACGCCATTATCAAGGAGTTCGGCGGCAATCCCGGAGAATTCGAAGAAAACGCGCCGACGGAAGAGGATGAAACCGCCGCGGAAAACGAAGAAGAGCCGGAAGCGGACGAGGACGATGCTAAGGGTAAAAAAAACAAAACTAAAGCTCCGTCTAAAATAATCATCCAGCGCTATAAAGGTTTGGGTGAAATGAATCCGGAACAGCTTTGGGAAACGACCATGGATCCGGCAAAAAGGATCCTGGCTCAGGTAACGATCGACGACGCGGCCAAAGCGGATGAAATGTTCGACATGCTTATGGGCGGCGACGTCGCCCCGCGCAAGAAATTCATCCAGACCCATGCCCGCAAGGTACAGAATCTTGATATATAATAAATTTTTTTATACCAAAAAACCCGCTTTTAAAAGCGGGTTTTTGATTGCGGTAAAAATTAAAACCACCCTTATTTTTCAAGGGTGGTGTGTTGTTTTAAAAACCCAGCTCTTTCATATGTTGTTGTAATCTTTCTTTGTAGTGCTCAAAATAATGCATAAAAAGGGCTTCGCGCTCTTCTTCCGTGGCTTTTTCGAAGATCTTCCGCTCACGTTCCACGAGCGGAACCTGCGCACCGCCTGAAGCGGTGCGACCGCCGGCCGAAGCGATGCCGATATCGGTTTTGAGTGGATCCTCAAAAACCTTTTTGCACAACTCATTCGTGTTTATGAGATCGGCGTGCTTGCGCACCTTTGCCTGGAGCATTCTGAAGTCTTCGATGCCTATTATCATGGCGAGCTTTACGTCGCTTCTCATGGCGATATCGACGATATGGGCCAAGAATTCTGTTTGTCCGCTGGAAACGCAACCGACTCCCAAAATAAGGATGTTTTCGTCGTGATAGATCGGCTGCGTAAAGGCTTTTCCTAAAAGCTTTAGATGGGAGACGGTCAAGTCGAACCGTTTGTTGATCTTTTCGAAAAGCGGATAATCGTAAAGCAGCCGCAATTCCTTGTGCGCTTCACGGTCAAAATCGGTGGTTTCACTTTCTATCGTCAGGTCTTTCGTGTCCGCGCTGATCCCCAGGGCTAAGGCAGTTGCTATACGCGCGTCCGGGACAAGGGAGAATTCCCTGAACAGGTTATAGAGAATAGTAGCGGCCGCACCCACCTCTTTTTTAATGATCAGGCAATTTTTGGGTATGGTGTTCAGAGGATGGTGGTCAATAATTATATCCGGATTGCAAGCGGCTAACTCACCTTTTTTAATCAGCTCCTTAAGGTCCTCGTGTCCCAAAAAACAATTGCTGACTCCGGTATCAAAAAGAATAATCAGTCCGTAAATATCACGATTTTCAATAAAGAACTTCTTATTCCTGATCTCAATGTTAAGCTTAGAGATCATGGTCGTGTTCATGGGATTGGAAATATTCCCCTCAGAAAAAATATCCGACTTAAAACCCCAGCCTTCTAGCAACTGGGTTAGGGCCATCGCAGAGAGAGCATCGGGATCGGCTTTGCCGTGGGTTATAATAGCTATCCTTTTATTTGAGGGGCATGACTTTATGCGAGCCTCGAAATCCTTTTTTTCCTGTGCACTGAGCAATCCGGAGTTGATTACCCCTAATTTTTTTTTGGCATCCATAATGCCCCCCCCCTTCTTATACCGCAATCATGTTTTCAATGATCAGACAATCTTATTTTGATTGTTATAATTATTATTTTATTATAATTTAAAAAAAGCTTTATGTCAAGGAATTCCAACAAATTTTATAAAAAAAATAGCTAATATTAAATAAATATTTATATTAATAGCCTTAATATTCGCTAAATCTTAATTAGCATTTAACCACACTATAATAGTTATATTTTATCCTTTTAGTTAAGGAGGTAAGTTTGTTCTTTATAAATTGGAGGAGATTGTTTGTATCAATAACAATTAAAAAACAGGATGATCTTATGGAAACCGCCTGCCGGATGAGAGAGCGCGAGGGGGCCGATATCGGCCATGAACTTTGCCGAAAACTTGAACAAGCGGAAGGCAACGCGGCGGAGGCGTCGCTTTCCTTAATAACATCCGAAGGATATGTTTATAATGATTTGAAAATCATCCCCTCTTTGAGCATAATTCAGAGGAACGAAAGAAAGGAGCCGAAAAAAATCGTTATTTTTGCGATCTCGTCAGACAGCGGTTTTCTTTATTTTATCTGGGCGGCCCCCGGCGAAAAACCGGAATATCGCGGTCCGGCCGATATCCATAAGGCCGGCAATCACATTAAATTCATACAAATAAAAAAAATCCGATCGCAAGTAAATTAGGCGCGCGTACACAATTCTCCTCCCGGGCAGACAAAAGTCTGCCCTTTTTTTATTTGCGGCGTAGAGACGTGGCAATGCCACGTCTCTACATTAAACTTTCACGTCTTTACCGCTAACCAATACCCCTCCCCGCCCCTCCCCTAATTAGGGGAGGGTGGCGATCCCGACGCCTCGGGAGAGCCGGGAGGGGTGTGGCACGAGTCCGCGAATCTCTCCCTTGCCAAGAGGAGATGCCCGAAGGGCAGAGGGGTGAGGGCGGTGCAAACAAATAAAAACCCGGAACGTGACGTTCCGGGGGTCTGTATTTTAAAATAATTTGTACGGACGGCCGTTTTCGGCGATAACGATCTCGCCGGGCAGATCCGTATTTTCTTTTTTGAATTGCTCCAGGCGCCTGGGGGCGCCATGGACCATTAGTGTGGTTTTGGGATGGAAGTCCTTGATAGTCTGCGCAATCTCGGCACTGGTAGCGTGGGCGCTGAACTGGTAACTGCGAACGCCGCATTCGAATTTCGTGAATTGGCCGCGCCAATTAACTACGCGTCCGTTCTGGGCGGCGATAGATAGATCGTCTAACGGAGTACCGGGTTCGCACCATCCCAGACGATAGATCACGGCGTTGGGGTCGTGCAAGTGTTCGCCGATATAGTTATTCGAAAGCGATCCTTCGACGCCCATGCCGGAGGACACCAGGTAGATAGCCGGTTGGCCGTTTTTAATCCGGGAACGAACCAATTGCGCCCGGTTATCCTCTTTGTCCGAAACAAAATATTTTTCAATTCCGGTCAATTTTCCGGTATGCGGTTCGTAGATGGAAAGTCCGTCCCGGACTTTTCCATCAACGTGTAGATACTCGGCCAGATCGGCTTTTTCAATTTCCAAAGCCACTTTGGCCCCGCGATCCACAAAGAATCCGCAGGCGACTACGCGCCGACCGGCGGCCATATCAGCCGCCAAATCGCTCCGAAACCGTTCGCTCACGGTTTTAAACGGCTCCAAGGGTTGGCAGGCATAGGTTGTATTGATAACCAACACGTCCACAGGACCGATTACGCCCGGGTCTAATTTTTTAACCAGCTCATAGCCGGTGGCTTCCCGGGAAAAATCCCCGGTAAAAAATATACGCTTGCCACCAACCTCAATGAGGTACCCCAGCGCGTCCATGATATGGCCGACGTTGTAAGGGGTTACCAGCGTATTGCCGATTTTAAACGGCTTTCCGGCTGTGACGGTCTCACTCAGATATTCCAGATCCCTCAGGTCCTGAAAACCGAAGGGCAGAACGCAATTTTCCCCGATAAAGCCTTCGGCCGCCAGGATTTTTTGGGCGGCACCGCTCATGATCTGGGTGCAAAGCATTTCCCAGTCAATCGGTAGATGCTCGCCGTCGGCACGCGGACCGTTCAATTTTTCAAACAATTGCCGCGGCGTAATGCCCAGCTCCTGACACCAATTCCGAATGGTGATGTGGATGGTGTCTTCTCCATGAATCGGCGCGAATTCCCGCGCCAAAACGGATTTGTAAAATTGCCGCGGCACGATCCCGTTGCGGATCAAAGCCGCTTCGCCGCCCACGTGGTCAAGATGACCATGCGTGTTGAGCACATGTGTAGGCTCAAAGTACTCTTTCATGGCCGCGAAATCCGGAAGCCTCAGGGCCTTTTCCCGCTTCGCTTCCATGCCGCAATCAATGAGAGTGGCCAGGTTTTTGCCGCGCAGTCCCGCACAAAATGGGCCGCCGATCTCGCCGGCCCCGCCAAAAAACATGAGTTCGGTATCGTTATTCCACCACATCGTTTTTCTCCCTTCTGGTTCCGCTTCTTTCGGTGTAGCTAGGTTGTAAAGAGCGGAGGTTATTGGTTTATGTCCCCCAAGTCCTACGCGTTTGCCTTAAACTTTTCTCTTTTCCTGTCCGCAATATCCTTTCGGCCAATCATGGGATCCGGCTGTCGGTTATTTCTTCCCTTTCGTTTTGAATTAGGGTGGAACTAAAAAGAAATCGGTTTAAGCGCAAACGCCTGGAACTTGAATTAATATATTATCTTAGCACAAAATTTTATTTTTGTCAACCAGAACGTTCTCTACTGTTAATAATTATAATAATTTTTTACTAATACTAAACAAATAAAAAATAAAATTTGCCTGATTTTACTAAAAAAATAAAAATTGGTATAATAAAAAGAGTTAACAAGCTCAAAAAAAATTATGTCCGCCTATAAACTTAACGGCAATGACAAAATAATCGACAGCGATAAGCAATATGTCTTAAGGGTCAGGGATCTGGCCAAAGAAGACAAGCCTCGGGAAAAGCTCATCAAATACGGACCGGATATTTTGTCGGCCGCTGAACTTTTAGCTATTATCTTAAGCACCGGCACGAAAAAAGAAGAGGTTATGACTATGGCTTCCCGGCTTTTAAAGGAATACGGAGAAAAAACGATCATAAACCAGACCAAACCCGTGGTTCTCGAAAAAGAACTCGGCATCCCGATAACCAAAGCTTGCCAGATAGTCGCCTGCTTTGCCCTGGGGCGCAGATTTTTCCGGGAAACGAACGGCGGAGCGGTTACGATCAGAACCGCCAAGCAGGCCTTTAATTATTTGAAGGATATGCGCGATCTGCCCAAGGAACAGTTGCGCGGGCTTTATCTTAATAGCCGCTACCGCCTGATCCATGACGAAGTCATATCCGTGGGGAGCCTGACCGCCAACATCGTCCATCCGCGGGAAATATTCCGGCCGGCGATAGAATATTCCGCGGCCGCGGTCATTATCGCCCATAATCACCCCTCGGGAAGCGTTACTCCCACAAAGTCGGATATTACCGCAACTGATCAGATCGCCGCGGCCGGACGAATATTAGGAATAGATCTTTTGGACCACATCATTATCGCCAAGAATAAATTCGCGAGTATTCAGCTAAACCAAGCTCTTAACGTTTAATTAACAACTTAACGCGAAAATTATGGATCGCGGCAAACAAACAGGGTATTACTCGATCACCGAGAATAGCCTCACGACCGTCTCTGATAAATCCAGCTGCGGCTTTCAGCTGCTTTTTCTGCGCGACCTTGAAGAAGACGGGCCCGACAAGAAAACGGACAGACTCAAGCGGGTGGATTTTCACGTCCGTTCCGACGATTATTTCGGTACCGCGGCCACCGTGCTCGATTATATCGCTCAGGAAAGCGCCATGGAACCGGGCTACCGTTTAGTTCTCAAAAATATCAAAAACGACATGCTTTATCTCCAGGATAATTACAGGATCGTGAAAAAATAATTTATCACAAAAAAAACCAAGCTCCCGCGAAGAGTTTGGTTTTTTGTTCTCCCGGATCATCGGTCGGCCAGCCCGAATTGGCTATTATATAGCGAGGAGTAAAAACCCTGACGGGCTATAAGCTCGCCGTGCCTTCCCTGCTCCACTATATTGCCGTCATTAACGACCAGGATCAGATCCGCGTTCCTGATCGTCGATAAACGATGGGCGATCACGAAACTGGTCCTGTTTCTCATGAGTTTGTCCATGGCTTTCTGTATCAATACCTCGGTTCTTGTATCGACCGAACTGGTCGCCTCATCGAGTATTAAAATGGGCGGATCGGAAAGCATTGCCCGGGCGATCGTCAAAAGCTGTTTTTCGCCCTGGGAAATATTATCGGTCTCTTCGTTCAATTCCATGTCATAGCCGCCGGGCAAGGTACGTATGAACTGGTCGGCATGAGCCGCTTCCGCCGCCGCTATAATCTCCTCTTCGGTGGCTGATTGGTTGCCGTATGCGATATTATCCCGGATCGTACCGTTAAAAAGCCAGGCATCCTGCAGGACCATTCCGAAAAGGCGGCGCAAACGCGAACGCTTTAGTTCGCGTATATCCGTTCCGTCCACGAGAATAGCTCCGCCGTTCACCTCGTAAAAACGCATCAGAAGGTTAACCAACGTGGTCTTGCCCGCACCTGTCGGGCCGACGATGGCCACTCGTTTTCCGGGATCGATCTTGGCGTTTAACCCCTTAATAACCGTCTTTTCCGGTTCATAGCCGAAAACAACGCCTTTAAATTCTACTTTGCCCCGAACATCGCTCGGTCCGGTTGATTTTTCCGGTTCCCGCGTTTCTTCCGCCTCGTCAAGAAATTCGAAAACGCGCTCCGCGGCCGCCGCTGTCGACTGAAGTATATTGGCGATGTTGGCTGTCTGGACAATCGGCTGGTTGAATTGCTGGACGTAATGGATAAAGGCCTGGATATCCCCGATGCTGACTCGGCCGCGCAGAGCCAAAATCCCCCCCAACACGCTTACGCCCACATAACCGAGATTGCCGAAAAAGCTCATGAGCGGCATCATAAGTCCGGAAAGGAATTGCGCCTGCCAGGCGCTATCGTGCAATTGCTCGTTCATGGAACGGAATTTATTCAATGAACGTTTTTCCCCGCCGAATACTTTGACGATATTATGTCCGGCATACATCTCTTCGATGTGTCCGTTGATCCTGCCGAGGGAATCCTGCTGATCCCTGAAATGCTTCTGCGATCTCTTTATTATGGCGCTAATGGCCGCGAGGCTCAAAGGCAGTATCATAAGGGCAACAAGGGTCATGAGCCAATTTATCAAGAACATCATGATTAAAATTCCGACCAAAGCCGTGACCGCTGTAATTATCTGGGTTAGGCTTTGGTTAAGCGTCTGGGAAAGGGTGTCCACGTCGTTTATAACCCGACTAAGAATATCGCCATGGGCTTTATCGTCGAAATACTTTAAGGGCAAGCGGTTGATTTTTTTGGAAATAGCCTTTCGAAAATCATAGGTGATCTTTTGGGCGACGTCCGCCATGAGCCATCCCTGAATATACCCGAAAAGGGCGCTTAAAAGATATAATACGATCAAAAGCATTGCCGTATGACCCAAAACACCGAAATTCACTCCTGGGCGGGGGCTCAATTCTCCCGGACTAGCGGCGTTGTCATACGCCTTTATGTCCATAAAATCGCTAACGATCTGATTGGTCATGCCGCCAAGGATCTTTGGACTAAGTATAATGAAAGCCGTACTAAAGATCGCGAATATGACCACGACAATGATTGGCGACCAAAAAGGCCTTAAGTAAACGATCAGATTCTTCATCGTGTCCTTGAAGTTTCTGGCTTTTTCTATCTTGATCATGTAGCCCGGACCGCGCATGGGCATAATCGGCTTGGATTGTTTTTGGTTGTTTTTATTTTCAGTCATAATAATCAGCTGCTAATACTTGATCTGCCGCCAAGTTCTTTTTCCGACAATTGCGATAATGCTATTTCCTTATAAACCGAGCAGGTTTTCCATAATTCCCCGTGCTTTCCGGTCCCGACTATCCTGCCTTTGTCCAGAACAATTATTTGATCGGCATTTATAACGGTGCCGATCCTTTGAGCGACCACCAGAACTGCGGATTTTTCCGTTTCCGCTTTAAGGGCTTTACGCAGGACAGCATCGGTCCGGAAATCCAAGGCTGAAAAACTGTCATCAAACAGGAAAATATCCGGTTTTTTAGCCAATGCCCGCGCGATAGATAAACGCTGTTTCTGGCCGCCGGAAACATTCGAGCCTCCCTGGGAAATCGATCCGCCGTATTTACCGCCTATCCGGCCGATAAATTCGGCGGCTTGCGCGACTTCCGCCGCCCGTCGCATCTCCCGGTCATGCGCTTTCGGCGCGCCGTATTTTATATTGCTTTTAACCGTACCGGAAAATAATACGCCTTTTTGCGGAACGTATCCGAGACAAGAGTAAAGGTCGGCGAATCTAAGATCTCGCACATCAACGCCCTTCACGAACACATGACCGTAGTTCACGTCATAAAAACGGGTAATCAGGTGGATAAGAGTCGATTTGCCGCTGCCGGTCGAACCGATAAAGGCTGTCGTTTTTCCGGCCGGAACCGAAAAACTTATATTCTCGAGAACAGGATATTCGGCACCGGGATAAGCGAAGGTTACGCCGCGAAATTCGACAGCCGGTGCGCCGGTTATGAAGGGGGCGCTTCTGGCTGGCTCTTTTATGGACGGTTCCGTTTCGAGAACTTCGGCCACGCGAGCGCCGGAAACGGAAGCGCGCGGCAACATTATGAAAATCATCGACATCATCATGAATCCGAAAAGAACCTGCATCGAATACTGCATAAAAGCGATCATATCCCCTATAAGCAGGCCGCCTTCTCCGATAAGGCTCGCGCCGTACCAAACTACGGCGATCATCGTAAAGCTTGATACAAGCGTCATGAACGGCTGCATTATCGCCATCAGCCGATTAAGAAAAAGGTTTAAAGCGGTCAAATCGGCATTAGCCCGATCGAATTTCCCCTCTTCGTATTTTTCGGCATTAAACGCACGGATAACCTTTAAACCGGTCAAATTTTCACGGGTAACGAGATTGAGCCGATCGACGAGTATCTGCAGAAGCTTGAATTTAGGCATAACAACGCTCCAGATAAACAAAACCATGCCGATCATAACAAACACCGCCGCTCCCATTATCCAGGTCATGGAGGGCGCAGTCCGGTAAGCCTGAAAAATAGCGCCGGCCGCGGTCAGCGGAGCTACGAGCATTATCCTTAACATCATATATACGATCGTCTGGATCTGCTGGATATCGTTGGTCGAACGCGTGATCAACGAAGAAGTCGAAAATCGGTTGAATTCGGCCAGCGAGAATCCCTGCGCCTTGGCGAAGACTTTCTCGCGTATAGCTGTAGCGAATCCGGTCGCGACACGAGCCGCCTGATAGCCGGCCATAACGATACAGACGGCTCCGACCAAAGAAAGGCCGAGCATAAAAAGTCCGGTCGAAATTATCACGTCGATTTCACTTCCTCCCAGTATGCCCTGATCGACGATCCGGGCTATATAACCGGGTAATTCTAAATTTACCGTAACCTGAATTACGGTCAAGAAAAAAATAACGATGATCTGCCGTATATAATTTTTTAAATATTTAAGTAATTCGATCATAATAATTAAAATCTTCCAATAACCTTGAAATTATTTTTATAACCGGTGTAATATTATACCAAAAATCGCCCCGATTGGCGATTTTTAGCTTTCGTAAATGATTTACATTTAGTGAAAAGTCGGGCTGGGCGGAATTGAACCGCCATTACACGAACCCGAATCGTGCGTAATAGCCTTTATACCACAGCCCGTATGGATTGCCGAATTATTTGGTGGAAAAAATCTTATTTAATACATAGCCGACAAGCGATAAAATTATACCGAACAAAATCGCTGTCCAGAAGCCGCTAACATGAAAACCCTTTATTACCGATGAAACCAGCATTATTAGCGCTGCATTAATAATAAACGTAAACAGGCCTAATGTCAAGATATTGATCGGCAGGGTCAGGATCAGCAAAACAGGCTTCAGGGTAACGTTTATAAGGCCCAAAAACAAGGCTACCCACAGGGCCGCCCAAAAAGTATCGATGGTAACGCCGGTAATTATATAAGCGCCGATGATCACGGCACAAGCGTTAAGAAGCCATTTTAATAAAATCTGCATAAATATCTACTTCTTAATCAAATCGTCCCTCTTTAAAAGCTTCTTTACGATAATATAAAGAATTGTTAAAACAATAAAGAAACTTAACAAAGCATCTATAATAGAGCCGATGTCAAAAACAGCTCCGCCAAGCTTAAAAGTCAGGTTCTGGAATTTTTCACCGGGAACAATCAGATCGATAAATGGCGTAAAAATACCTTTGACGAGCGCGTCAATCAGGGTTTTTGAACTCTGCGCGATAATCACGCCAATCGCCATCCCGACAACTGAATATTCCTTGAGGAAGGCAAAAAGGCCGGCCGCGAAATTTTTTTTCTCCGTTTTTTCTTCTGTCATAAATTCTTGAATCAGCCCGCCATTGTTCGTGGACCTAGGGAGAATCGAACTCCCGTCTCTACAATGCGAATGTAGCGTTATACCACTAGACCATAGGCCCAAAAGCCATGGCGGGCAGATTTTCTCATTTTTTATTTTATGAGCTCAATGCTCTCTATGATCACGTCCTCGGTCGGATGATCCCGTTCGTTCACTTCAACTTTTTCGATCTTATCGACCGCGTCCATGCCCTCGGTCACATAACCGAAATTCGTGTGTTTGCCGTCGAGCCAGGGCGTAAAATCCTTGGTAACTATAAAAAACTGGGAGCCGTTCGTGTCGGGGCCGGCATTGGCCATAGCGAGCGAACCGCGTACCAGGGGATGATCATTAAACTCGTCCGCGAATTTATAACCCGGGCCGCCCATGCCGTCATTAGACCAATCATCGTCTTTGGAATTAGGATCACCGCCCTGGATCATGAAATCCGGGATCACCCGATGGAACTTGGTACCGTCGTAAAAACCGTTTTTGGCCAGAGTCAGAAAATTATTGACTGTTTTGGGCGATTCCGCGCCGTAGAATTTAACGGTAATGTCCCCGAAATTGGTTTTAAGTATCGCTCCGGTATATTCGCCGAAAAGCTCTTCCGTGGCCATGCCCGGTCGGGGCTCTTCCGCCGGCGGCGGGGTCGGCGGTTGGGGTACCGTCGATGAATCATTGCCGTTGCCAGTGGGTTTTACTACCGGCGTGGCTCCGTTTTTGATGTCTTGCATACGCGCTAGAACGTCACCCTCGCCGTAATTGGCCGTTTCCGGGGGCACCGTTTCTTCATTAAATTGGCTGACCGGAGTAGCTGTGCAGCCAGCCAAGAGGATTAATAAGCCGATGATCGTTATGTGTTTATACATATACGGGTTTGCTCCTTGTCCCGGCATTTCGGGATTTTCGGAGTTATGATAATTCACAATATTCCTAAAATCATTTTAGCAGATTTTCCTTAATCAGGAAAGTCTGTTTTGGCGTTAAAACCGGGAAATTTATTTGACCCAATATTCTTCTTTCATCTTCCTGTCATCCTCTTCCCGTTTTTCCTCGATCGCCTCCCTGGCTTTTTTCCTGAGTTCGGCCAATTCCTCTTCCTTGAGTTCCCGTGCCCGCCTGTCAAGATATTCCGGTTCGTTCAGAGCGGGATCTTCGATCACTTCCATGAGCAGAACGTCTAAAACCGCGCCCATTTTCGGCCCGGGCTCGAAACCCAGTTCGGCGATCATACGGTCCCCGTTGAGCTTGAGATCGCGGACCGACACCGGATCGTTCTGCACTTTTTCCATCATGTATTCCAGATGCCGCAATTTATAGGGTTTAGCTTTCGGCACTCCCGAGCCGAGCCGGTCCGCGATCCGGAGATCGATCAGGTCCTTAAGGTTCTCCTTGCCGACCTTCCTGATCAGGCGCCTGACCGAAGCGGCGGTAACCTCGTCGACATTATAATAGAACATATGATGCCGCACCAGGTTGGTTATTTTTTCCGTATCTTCGTTCGAGAATTTAAGCCGCGCGAGTATTTTTCGCGTAATCCTCTCGCCCGCGTATTCATGATTGTAAAAAGTCGCCACGCCGTTTATGATCTTTTTGGTTTTCGGTTTGCCGATATCGTGGAGCAGGGCGGCCATGCGCACGCGCCAATCCCGGCTCGGGCAATATTTAAGCGACAGTAAATTATGCCTGAACACCGTATAAACGTGGTGCCTGTCCTGTTTTACGTCAACACCGATCAATAATTCGGGCATAATATACTGTAATAATTTCGTATCGTGCAGGAGAGCAATCCCTTCGTATGCCCGGTCCGACTCCAGGATTTTCTTAAGCTCGTCCCGAATCCTTTCATTGGCGATGAATTTGATGCTGCCCGCCAGCTTGACGATCGCCCGTTCCGTTTTCGGTTCGATCGCGAACCCTAATTGGGAGGCGAAACGAATCCCCCTCATCATGCGCAAGGCGTCTTCCTTGAACCTGTCCGCCGGCTCCCCTACTGCCCGCACCACTTTCTTTTCGATATCCTTCCGTCCTCCGAATAAATCTATTATCTCATAGCTTCCCCCCGATCCTTTTAAGCCGGCCTTATTCAAATTCAAGGCCAAAGCATTGACCGTGAAATCCCGTCTTTCCAGATCTTTCTCGAGTTTATCCTCGAAAATGACCTTGTCCGGGTGCCGCCGGTCGCTGTACCCCCGTTCCGACCGGTAGGTCGTAACTTCCGCGACCGGGTCCGATTCGGACGATAACGTCCCATTGGGTTTTTGTTTTTCTATTCTCTTTGCGGGTATCAATACGGTTCCGAATTCATTTTCGTATTTGCCTTCAGGAAAAACCTTTAACATCTGCTCCGGCCTGGCATTCGTGGTAATGTCCCAATCCTTGGGTTTTTTTTCCATCAACAAGTCCCGTACGCAACCGCCCACTATATAAGCCTCAAAACCGGCCTTTTCAAGCCTAGCGATTATAGTTTGGACGTAATCGGGTATGGTCATATTTCCGGTTAAAACAATTAAAAAACCAATATCAGTAATTGGTTTCTATAATAAAATAATATAATAATTAGTAATTTTAGTCAATATTTAAATCCATTTTTCTTTTTTCGCTTTGATGGGCAGGGAGAAGCTGAAAACCGTTCCCTGGTTCAGCCGGGATTCAAACCAGATCTTGCCGCCAACTTCTTCCAGAAGAGACCTTGATATGTACAAACCCAATCCCGTCCCGCTCGCCTCTATTTTTTTAACGTTATCGGCCCGGAAATATTTTGAAAATATCTTGGACTGCTGCCGCAGAGGGATGCCGACGCCGTTATCTTTGACCGAAAGGATTATGCTCCCTCCCGCCTTTTTGGCGTTTATTTCGATCCTGCCGCCGGTGTCGGTGTACTTTATCGAGTTATGGAGAAGATTGTGCATGACCACACGGATAATATTCTTGTCGACTTCGATCGTCGGGATCATCCGGTCGATATTTCTCGCGACATCGATCTTCTTGTTCTTTATCTGCGTTTCGACTTCCGCCAAAGCGCAATCGATAAGATCGACGATCTCCGCCGGCTCCGGTTCGGCCACGAAAGTTCCCATTTCGATCTTGGAAATATTCAAAAGAGCGTTAATAAGTTCCGACATCTTGAATACATCCTCATAAATATCGTTTAAATACTCCGCCTGTTCTTTGGTCACCTGTCCGGCCGCGTCTTTCAGTAATAACTCGGCGGACAGACTTATGCTGGATAGTGGCGTCCGGAGCTGGTGGGAAGCTAACGACACAAATTCGGATTTGGCCCGATCGATCTCTTTTTGTTCCGTAATGTCGCGTTCGATGGCAATATAGAAAAGGATGCCCTTGTTATCGTCAAAAACCGGAGAGATCCTGATCTCGGCTTCGTATTCCGTCCCGTCTTTGCGCTTATTCCTTAATTCGCCGATAAAGGTCTTTTTTTCGTCCCTGATCTTCGTCCACATTATTTTATAGTAATCACTGTCCTTTATGCCGCCCCACAGCTTCCGGCTGCCTATTTTTTCGCCGATTATTTCCGATTGGGAATAGCCGGATATTTTTTCGGCGGCCTGATTGACGTAGAGGATCGTTCCTTTTTTATCGGTAATTATGACCGTATCAGACGCGTATTTTACCGCTAATTTGAATTTTTTCAGGTCTTCGGTGGAGTCTTTTAATTTTTTTTCGACAAGTTTGCTGCCGGTAATATCGATGTCCATACCTAAAGCCCCCCTGATCTCGCCGTCTTCGCGGATCGGGGCGATCGTACTCTGAAAATATCTTTTTCCCTCCCCGGACGATCTTTCCGTTTCCCGATCGATGGTTTTTCCTTTCATAGCCTCCCGATTGTTCTTCCCCCATATTTTTTTTTCTTTCGCGCTTACCCGGGAAACTTCCTTTAGCGTCTTGCCGATGATATTCCCCCAGCTTTTTCGGCATTGCGAGTTCTGTAAAATATATTTGTTCTCTTTGTTCATGGCGAACAGGGAGAAAGGCAGGCTATCGATAACCGACTTAAGCAGGGTCCGATTTTCCTTAAGCTGGTTTTCCGCTTTTTTATGGGCCGTAATATCGTTTATGCAAACCAACAGATTGCTGTATTTGAGCTCCGTATTCGGAAAATTTATCTTTAGCTGGATATTGATCTTCTCCCCGGTCAAGGTCGTGGCGACAGTTTCTGTTTCAAATTCTTTTTTTCGCTTAGCGATGGCGATCAATTGTTCCTTGAACAAGGGTAGGGATTCATTATTGATTATGCGGCTTAACGGCCCCAGAAGATCGTCCGCCCTTTTCGCTTTATATAATTTTACCGTAGCCACGTTCACGTACCTGACCGTGACCATATTAAGGGCCCGGCGGACATCTTTCGGGTGATCTTCGAAGTGACGTTCGAAATTTACGACGCCGCGTTTTTTTAAACGGTTGATGAAGCTTTTTACGCCAGAATAATCCTCTACCCACATCGATACCGGAGCGTACTCGGTGTATTCGAGCAGATTATTATATCGCTCCTCGCTTAGACGCAGTCTTTCGGCTACGACAAAATCGCCCTCTCGTCTCCCCCGGCTTTTCCTTTTTTCCCGCCCTTTAACGATTTTTTTCTTTGTATAATTAGCGCATTCTCTAAAACCAATAGGAAATAATCCTTTTTTTAGCATAAATATATCTAATTTTAAAGAAATTATGTAAAACTTAAATTTTGGTTCTTTAGTAAATTTATAATATATATTAATTAAAATTAAATTAAAATATTAAGAAAACATTAAATTTTAATCATATTATTATCGTTTATTTATTTATTTTTAATAAATTGCTTTAATTATTATTTTTTTTAAAAAACACCTTGTTTTTTTATAGGTGTTTTTATGGATTATTTTATATATAAAATGCTTATAAATTGCGAAAGGCAAGTCTTGCTCTCCGGCTTAACTTAAATACTCCCAGGAATTTCGCGCTTCCCTGACTGTCCTCTCTATTTGATTAATTAACGCTATTACGCTCATGGTGATCAGTAATAGCAGAAAAGCGCTAACACAAATAATGACCTGAACGACCCGCTACAAAAATTCCCGAAATAAGTAGTCCAAAGAGCTCGACTTGCTTCCATCATGAAGGCTATCAGGCGTTAGTTAAAGAAAGCTGAAATAAAAATGAAAATCAACGGAATAATCGGTTATTGGCGGAGCCTTGGCGAAAAACCGAAAACATTGTTAAGGGTCGTCGATCTTCTTATATTACAGCAGAAAAATTATACAAAAAGAGCAGACTTTAAATGCCCGCTCTTGCCGATAAAAAATCTTATTCGAGAGTTATGGCTCCCTTGGGGCAAACCGCTACGCAGGCGCCGCATTCGATGCATTTTTCCTTATCTATTTCCACTTTATCTTTTCTGACGATCGCCTGAACCGGGCAGATCTCGACACAGCCATTACAGGCTTCACTTTGGCCGCAATCGCAGGAAACGCATTTGCCGTCCCGCCAACAACATTTATCGTAATCTATTTTTATGCTCATAAGTTATGATTTTATTTTATTATTAATATTTAATATAGCATACGATCGGAAGTTATACAAATTATACAAATTCCTTCATTTATAAAAAACAGGAAGCTATTTTCCTGTTCTTCGTTTGATTTTAACGGCGGTATTCGAGTTCTACTCTGACAAGGGGGTAGCGATTACCCATGATTTCGATAAAAATAGTATCGTCTATGATCCCTGCCGGATTTCTTATAAGTAAAAAATTATTCTGCCGACCGTCATTGCGGCCTGTGTTTTTATGCTGCCGCACCTGAATATCCCAAAAACCGGGTTCACGGCCATCGGAAAAAAATAGTTTAAAAATCTCGTCATGTTCTTCGGGGCATATCGAGCCGACATTACCCAGGTCAAAACAATAAGCAATATCAATCTTCGGCATCTTTTTGGCTATCAATATGATATCCTGGACGGTTTGGGCGCCGCTCGCCCCTGGATCATGATTAAAAATAACTTCCAGGGCCGTGCAGGTCTTGCACCAGCATATCCTGCTTTCGGTCCCACATCCGAATTCCCTTCGCCAACGGTTGATAAATCCTAATTTATCGTCCATTTCTCCTCCTTCGCAGCCCATCGCCGCGTTCTTTTATTTGAAAGAACTATTTTACCGGCAATATTAATTTATATGAATTCTGTTCCGCCGTCAAGGCAAAAAACAAAACGTAAATTCGACAACCGGCCCTGACCGCATGAACTAATTTATAGCCTTTTTAACCATTTTAATATTACCCAGGCGATCATGCCCCCGGTAACGGCCGTGAATAGTTGCGGCCAGCTCATCATCTGCGCAACTTTTACGGCTAGTTCCTGTTTCAAAAGCAGCTGGCCGATCAAATTAACGCTTCCGAATAAAAATAAGGATTTTAATCCCGCTCCGATAAAAACTCCCAGCCAATATCCCTTTTTGTCGTCTTTTATGCTCGAATACCACCACTCTACGCTTAAAATAAAAATAACGTTCGAGATCATGATAAAAGGCACGACCGGAGACAGTATGGCGGGCAAAAGACCTCCTGAAAGCGCCAAGAGGCTCGGCACCAGGCACAAAACCAGAGCGCTCCTCACACCTACTATGAACAAAACGATAATAAGAATAGCATTCACGATCGGACCCGTGATCCACTGCAGATGAATGAAAAACGGCAGCGCAGACGCGATGCCGAACATGGCTAAAAACCAGGCTGTTTCGCGGATATTCAATTTTACGGCCGTTTGTTCTTTGGTATAAGGCATATTCAATATTTCCTTCTCTTCTTATATTTAGTATGCAGTACGGCGTGCTCCAGTTTATGGTTCTCATTTTTTAGCCATTTCAGGACATCCAGAGCCCCTTTATTGTCGTAAGATTTGCGGAACGCGCTTTTTTTATCGATTTCGTGCAAAGCCGCCGCCCGTTCGCTTATTATCTTCCGGCTGGTGGGGATCGGCTGTCCGCCGCCGCCGATGCAGCCGCCCGGACAGGCCATCACTTCGATATAATCGTATTTTTTCAAATTTTTCAAAACCGGTTCGACGTGGCCTATGCCGTTAACGACGGCGACCCGGAGCATCTTGCCGGCTACCGCCACGGTCGCTTCTTTTATGTCTTCGCTTCCGCGCACCGCCTTATAATCCACGCGCGACCGGCAAACGCCGCTTCGCCTGTCCCCGCAGGCCAGAACATGGGCGGCGCGCAAAGCCGACTCCATGACCCCGCCGGAACCACCGAAGATCGCGGCCGCTCCGGAATATTCGCCCAGCGGATTATCTGCCCGGCTTTTTTTTAATTTCGACAGGTCAAGATTATTCTTTTTGAGCATAAAAGAAAATTCCCGGGTCGTCAAAACGTTGTCGACCGGATACAGGCCTTTGATTTTCATCTCCGGACGCTTCGCTTCGTATTTTTTGGCCGTACAAGGCATAATAGAAACCACCACGATATTTTTCGGATTTAACCCCATTTTTTTCGCCCAATAGGTTTTGATTATTCCTCCGCCGTGGATATGGGGGCTTCTCGCCGTGGTCAGATGCGGCAATATTTCGGGATGGTAGATCTCCGCGTAATTAACCCATCCGGGACAACAGGAGGTGATCATCGGCATCGGCGCTTTCGCGGTCTTTTTCGACAGCCTCGAGAGCAGCTCCTCCGCTTCGATAATAGTCGTTATGTCGGCGGAAAAATTCACGTCGAATACGTAATCGAAGCCGAGCTGGCGAAGGCCGGCCACTATCTGCTCCGTGACTATTTGGCCGTAAGGCAAACCGAAATCTTCTCCGATCGACACGCGGATCGAAGGCGCGAATTGAGCCACCATGATCTTGCCGCTCTTGGATTTATTTTTAATGAGGCTTTCCGCGTCCCTCCACTGCGCCTGCTCCTGGGCCGCCGATACCGGACAATGAACGGCGCATTGGCCGCAGAGGATGCATTGGATATTTTTCTTTTTCGTCGGAACCACTTCCTGGTTTACGCCCTTCCCCGCCAGCTCAAGATAATGTATGTTCTGCAGGAGCGAGCAGGCGTCAACACAATTACGGCAATCGATACATTGCGTGCCGTCGATCTCGACGGCATTGGCGAATTTATAGGTTCGGCGGTCTTTCTTCCGGTCGCGGAAGGTGGTGATCAATAGTTTATATTTTTGGGCCGTTTTAAGGAGCTTGCATTCAAAGCGCCAAATGCACTCGGGGCACTTTTCGATATGTTCGGCATAGATCAATTCCAGATTCGCGTTCCTGGCCCTCCTGACGCGTCCGCTCTCGGTCAATATCTCCATGCCGTTCTCCGCCTTGGTCGAACAGGACGTTACCAGATTCTTCCGTCCGACCACTTCCACTACGCAAACCCGGCAATTGGCTTTTATGGGCAGATCCGGATGCCCGCATAGTCCGGGGATATTGATCCCCTTGGACTTTGCCGCCCGCATGATGGTCGACCCCTCCTCGCAAGCTACCGTTTTGCCGTTTATTTTTATCTTGATCATTTTCATATATATTTATAATTTGATCTTTCTCAGATTCTGATAGATCAGATGGGAGTAAATCAAAACAAAAGGCATAAAAGCGAAAGAGACGATCTGGGAAACAAAATTCCATATGACCACGAATGTTTCATTTTTCGTAAAAGTTAAGGGAAGAACTATTAATAAAAAAAACAATGCCTGCAATAACAGCAATCGGCCCGCTACCGCCCACCAATATCCCCGGACCAATTCCCGGCTGCGTTTGATAGCGCTTACCCCCCCGACGCCCTCATAAACCAAAAACCACAGGGCAAAACCGTAATTGATCGCCGCGATAATGCCGGGAACGACCAGTAATAAGGTCCAGAGGAATACGAAAACCGCCGTGATGACGCTGGTCGCGAAAAATTTCCAGGATATTTTTTTCGCTTCCAAAAAAGATCCTTTGACGGTCGGGCGCTCCCCGGCGTTTTTAACCATAACGAAAAGGCCGGCTCGGGAGATGATCGCTATGACCACCAGGAATACCACGCTCCCCGCCCCCAAGAGGATCAACAGATATCTCAGGAACAATAATACTATATTGCCGTTGTTCAAAAAAGTCAGGACGCCGTTCAGGATAAATATTATCGCCAGAGGCAGCAATCCTAAAAGGGGCACTAATAACATGCCGACAAACCGCCAAAAATTATTTTTGTATAAAACCCATGATTCTTTAAGCAAGACCGCGACGGGACTTATTTTTCTGTTTATCGGACCGCCAGCTCGCGCCTCGGCGGAGGCCGTTGTTTGTGATTGTGACATGGTTTAAAAAATTAATTGCTTAATTTACAGGTAAGGCAATCAGCGATCATTTTTCGATCGGCTTTGGGCAATTTCATCCTTTCGCCCACAGGGGTCATGACTACGTTTTCCAAAAAAGAAAAAATCGCCGTCGGCGCGGAGCTGCCGAGTCCGCAAAAACTGGTTTCGCTCAGGTTATTCAAAAGTTCCAGGAGCATCTGCCAGTTGGTATTCTTGTCACCTAAAAGTTCGCGCAGGCGGAAAGTGCCTTCGCGGCAGGGCGTGCATTGGCCGCAGGATTCGGACCGGAAAAAATCCGCCCATTTTTTTATGAGCACCATCGGATCGTGCTTGATGGCGCTATACACGGTTATAGAACCGCTCCCGACGGCCGGCCGTTTCAGCTGCTTTGAATTCAGTACGACCCCGGAACCGTCGCCTCCGACCTGGATAAAAAAATCGAATCCCGGATAATTATCCGTTTTTTTGAGGATCTTTTCGATGGTCCAGTCGGACGGAAAACGGTAAACCCCGGTCCAAAGGCAATCGCCGTTGATCGTATAAAAACGCTCCCCCTTATATTCCCCGGCCGCGGCCAAGCTAACGTCATAGAAGGTTTCCACGTTATTAACGAGCGTCGGAGAATTCCAAAGTCCGTTCGTCGGCGGGAACGGCGGCCGCAAACGCGGTTCGACGCGTTTTCCCTCGATGCCGTTTAACACGGAGGTTTCTTCGCCGCCCGCGTATCCGGCCGTCTTCGGCTTATTGAATATAGTTACAGGCAAAGAGCCGATCGTTTGTTTTAATTTTTTGACCAATTTCTTGTTTTTCGAATACCGGGGATTCAGGTAAACATATCCTTTGACGTCAATTTTCTTCTTTCCGCGCCCGCGGTCGCCGAGGTATTCGATGGCCAGTCTCATGCCGTCCATGAATCGTTCCGGATGATTTTCCAATATGAACAGATCTTTTTTTACGCCCGGTTCCCCCTCGGAAGCGTTGGCGATCACGTATTTTTCGCTTCCATGGGCCTTTTTCACGAACTCCCACTTAAGACCGGTCGGAAAGCCGCCGCCGCCGCGCCCCACAAGACCAGCTTTTTTTATTTGGATTATTATATTGGGCATAAAATATTCTTTAACTGATACGAAAACCAAGAAACAAGATACAAGGATACAAACAAATTTCAAATAACAAATTCCAAATACTGGAACTTTTTGATTTTTGGATATTGGAATTTGAAATTTGTTTGGTTATTGTATCTTATATCTTTGTATCTTAACCATCGTTTTAATTCTAATGGTCTATATTAATTTTTTTCTCCCGAAATATTCCACCAGATCCACCATCCTGTTCGAATAGCCCCATTCGTTATCGTACCAGGCGATCACTTTCACTAAATTGCCGCCGACCACTTTCGTCAGGCCAAGATCGATTATCGAACTGGCCGGATTACCGATTATATCGGTCGATACCAGGGGGGCGTCCGTAACCTCCAGAATACCCTTAAGACGGGCGCTCCGGGCCGCTTTTTTGAATGCCGTATTTATCTTTTTTTCATCGGTTTTTTTGCGGGTAACGAAAACAATATCGCAAAGCGATCCCACCGGAGTCGGTACGCGGACCGACATTCCGTCAAATTTTCCCCTTAAGGCCGGGATGGTTTCGGCCGCGGCGATAGCGGCCCCGGTCGTCGTCGGCACCATATTTATGCCCGCGGCCCTGGCCCGCCTTAAATCCTTATGCGGGCCGTCCACTATCCGCTGGTCAGCGGTATAGGAATGGATAGTGGTCATGATCGCTTTTTCAATTCCGAATTCCCGCCTGATAACGTCGGTCGCCGGGGCAAGACAGTTGGTCGTGCAGGAGGCGTTAGACAGGATCCGGTCGGTTTTTTTAATTTTATCCTCGTTCACTCCCATGACGATCGTTTTTATGTTGCCCTTGGCAGGCGCGCTTATGATCACTTTTTTGGCGCCGGCCTTTAGATGGAGCCCCGCGCCGTCCTTATCCCTGAAAAAACCGGTCGATTCGATCACTATGTCCACTTCCATTTCTTTCCAGGGGAGTTCCCCCGGATCTTTGGCGGCAAAAACCGGATATTTCCTGTTATTTACGATCAGGGCGTCTTTTTTATATCCGATTTTCCCCGAAAACCGGCCATATACCGAATCGTACGCGAGCAAATGCGCCAGAGTGGCCGTATCGGTCAGATCGTTTATGCCAACGATTTTGTGCGCCGACTTTTTGCTTAAAACGGCTTTAAACACGGCCCGGCCGATCCTGCCGAAACCATTAATAGCGATATTCATAGTTTATGTAATTTTAATTTATAATTCCAAAAAGCTAAAAGCTAAAAGCTAAAAGCTAAAAGCTAAAAGCTAAAAGCTAAAAGCTAATAATATTATATCACAAATTACGAAAAACAAAAAAGTCCCTTTTTTAAAACTAAAATAGGGAATGGACGAATATCCATTCCCTGGCGGTTTTTAAAAATTCTTAAGGCTTTTCGATAAAGCCAAGACTCTTCAGGAAGGGCCCGATCTTTACGAAAGCATAACCTACGGAGAAGGGCGGGGGTGGGAACATAAAAGAAGCTAAACCGATGATCTTGCCTTCACCCCGTTCATTTACGCGAAAAAGCATGGAGCCGCTCGAGCCTTCCGCTATGACCATATCCGTTAAAGCAAAATTCTTTGTGTCGAAATCCAGCTTTTCAAGAACTAAGTTATCGAGATGGGCATTGGCGGACACGCCTTTGTAAAGCTGCTCGATTATCATGCGGGGAGCGCCCCAGATATATATGGTTTCACCGTACATAAGGTCATGGTCGGTATCATGATCGGCCAAAGTCACGAAATCCAACTGGCCGTCAAGGTGCTTTAAGCGCACGCCGGCGCTGTCGTTCTTGGGATCGTTCCGGTAATTATCCGGGGTTATATAAAATTCATGGCTTGCCGCCAATTCCTGACTGGAGGAGAAAAAATCATCAAAATCCTGTTCGCTGACGCAGTCCAGGAAAAAGGGCTGTCCGTTGTTGATCACGCGAATATCCGGATAACGGTACGCTTTTTCTTTTTTGAATTTGTTGGCCGCCTTGGATATGGCGTTGACGATGGAGCAATCGCGGACTATGAAATATCTGGACTTTTTATACTGCCAGCTCACTTCTGCCGTCATGGGCCCCATAGGCGTTTGTTGTCCGATATGAAGCGTTTTTGACGTTTCGCAGTCCAGCACGTGATGGGCGGTAAAAAGCCAATGTTCCCGGTTATAGATATAACCGCTGCCCGAGTCCACTAACATAACACCCTTCTTTTCCCCGCCCAGGTCCTCTTCGGTTTCATAATAATTAAAAACCAAGATTTTTACGCTGGCCTTCAGAAATCTTTCGGCCACATTATGGACGATTTGCGCTTCATTTAAAGAAGGGGTGTCTGTTTCTCCACAAGAAGCGCAACTGAATATGAAAAAACAACTGAATAATAACATTATCACGCCGCTAAAAAAACACCTGGTTTTCATTGGGAACTCCTCTCCGGCAATTGTCAAAGAACCTGCCGCTTCACACCTTGATAAGCAAAAAATTTTGTTTTAAAAACGAGTATCCTGAAGCTATATTCATTATTGCATAATACTAAAATTATGACAACCGCTCGCTGTCCAAAAAGTCAAAAACAAAACACCCGCCGATGGCGGGTGTTTTTCGTGATTATATATCAATTTATTTATCCTTCTTGTTTTTCTTCTTATCCCTGTTCAAATCGACCTCGATCACGGTGGCGGCGCCGTTCTCTCCGGCGAACTCCACGTCGACCGATTGCTTTAAAGTGTGGTGGCCGACGATCACTCCTCTTTTACCGTCAACGTTGACTTTGGTGCCGATCGGCGGCATGCTGCCATGGAGATGTTCATAACCGGCCTGTTCGTAGGCTAGACAACACATAAGCCTGCCGCAAATCCCCGATATCCGGTCCGAGCCGCGGTGGGAGCACTGCTGCAATTCAGCCATCTCGCTCGTGATCGAAACCAAATTATTAAGATGGCCGCGGCAGCAAAGTTCCTGGCCGCAATGCCCGAAATCGCCGGTTACCCGGGCCTCGTCGCGGATACCGATCTGCTGGAGCCTTATCGTCCGGCCGAAATGCCTGGTCAATTCTTTGACCAATTCCCGGAAATCGACCCGGCCATCGGCGATAAAGGCGAAAGTGATGCGCGATCCATCGAAAGCGAAATGCACATCGATGAATTTCATGGGGAGATTCTGCTTGTCTTTAAGTTCTTTGGCGTAATCCAGGGCTTTCTTCTTTTCGGCTAAATTAGGAACTTTTTCCAGATCCCGGTCGGTGGCTACCCGCAAAACCGGTTTTATTTCCTTGTTTCCGTTTACTTCCGCGGTCCCCTCCGGATTACCGGGAATCTCGGCATTATCGGCGGCTATGCCCGTGACGGATTTTTCCGCCTCTTCTCCATTCGCCTCTCCCTCGGCAAAACCCACCACCTCGCCGATTTCTATTCCCATGTCGGTTCTTACCACCACCTTATCGCCTTCCGACAGGGTTAGGTCGTTAGCGGAAAAATTATAAACCTTATCCCAGGGAGTAAATTGAATTTGTGCTAATTTCATATATCAAAAAAACATGAAACATGAAACACGACATGTTTCGTGCAGCGCGTTGTTGCGTGTTATGTATTTTATAAACTATACCTGACAAATCCCGCAATTTTAACATCGCCCAAAACCTCTTCTACCCTCTTTTTGTCGTCCTTGATGTACTCTTGTTTGACCAAACAGACATCCTCGTAATATTTATTGATCTTGCCCGTGAGGATCTTTTCTATGATATTCGCCGGTTTACCTTCTTTAGCGAGCTGTTCACGGTAAATTTCCATCTCCTTATCGACCTCCGCCGCCGGTACGTCCTCCGGCCGGAGATATTTAGGATTCGCGGCCGCGATCTGCATGGCCATATCGTAAGCCAGGTCGCCTTTTCCCGCCTCTTCCAACGACACTAAAACGCCGATCCGTCCGCCCAGATGGCTATAAGCGGCGACAGTGCCGGCCGAAGACAGGACCGAGAACCGCTTTATGCCCATTTTCTCCCCGACGGTACCGGACAAGCCGTCCAGCACCTCTTTGACCGTTCCGCCCGAAAGCGGCAAATTTTCCAGTTCCTCCAGGCTTTGCGGTTTCTTTTCTTTAATGACCCCTAAAATATCATCGGATAATTTAAGGAATTTTTCGTTAAGGGCCACGAAATCGGTTTCCGCGTTGACCTCGAGGATATAGCCTTCGTTGCCGGCTTCGTTCACGCTTAATTTGATCACGCCTTCGGAGGCTTCGCGTCCGCTTCGTTTTGCCGCTTTGGCTATACCCTTCTTGCGGAGTATATCCACGGCCTTATTTAAATCATCTCCGGCTTCAGAGAGGGCGTTCTTGCAATCGACCATTCCGGCGCCGGTTTGCTCGCGAAGTTGTTTGATTATTTCTAAGCTGCTCATATTTTAAATTTTAGGTATTAGGTATTGGCCGTCAGGGCCGGCAAAACCGGCGCTAAAACCTAACAGCTATAAGCTTATAATTATTTTTTATTCGCCATCGCTTTCCCCTCCTCGATCGCCTCTTTAATAAGGCCCAGGGTCAGCTTGATGGTCTTCGTGGCATCGTCATTGGCCGGGATCACGTAATTTATGCCGGTAGGGTTAACGTTGGTGTCGCAGATGGCGATCAAGGGTATATTTTTCTTCCTGGCTTCGGTAACCGCGGTTTTCTCGTGTTTTATATCCCAGACGAAGATCGCATCAGGCAAACGGGAAAGTTTCGTGAGACCTCCGACCCGGAGTTCGAGCCTCTTTATCTCCCGGTCGAATTCCAGCCGTTCTTTTTTCGTGTACTTATCGAGCTTGCCCGTATTCTTATCGTCTAAAAGATCCTTGTATTTTTTGATAAGTTTTTTGATGATCAGAAAATTTGTCAGACAGCCGCCCATCCATTTCTCCGAAATATAGGGCATGCCGACTTCTTCGGACATGTCTTTCAGGGGCTTTTTAACCTGCATCTTCGTACCGACGAAGAGGATCATCTTACCCTCGGCCGCGAATTTTTTCATGAACTCGAGCGCGGTTTCGAGCATCTTCCGGGATTTAACCAGGTCAATAATGTGCACGCCGCCATGAGCGCCGAAAATAAAAGGCTCCATTTTAGGGTGCCATTTGCTGGTGCGATGCCCGAAATGCATGCCGGCTTTGAGCATCTGTTCGATGGTCGGTAATTTTGTCATAGATTTCCTTTTTGCCTCTACCCCCGTAATATAATGCGAATTTTAAAATAAGCATTACAAGGAAAGTTTTATCGGGGATATGAGTGATTTATTTAATAAATAATAGCCTTTTGGCAGGCTACAATAGATAAATATTATAACATTTCAAAATAATTGTCAACACTTGACTAATAATGATATTTATGCTTAAATTAAATAATATAATTAAATTCGGTCGTTAACAATTAAATCAAGGAGAAGAAGATGAAAAAACGAATAGTTATTGCTGTTGTGGCAATTTTGCTACTTATGGTTAGTTTTAACTTGGCAATGACCGAAGATATTACCCTAATAACAGAATCCGACGGCACGATTACGCTAGACGGCCATTCTTATGTTCCAATCAATTTATGGAATAAAAGGCCGGCGGATAACGTTAAATTGATCCTTACGGCGCTTTATACCTTTGAAAAAAAGCATCCGGAATTTAAGATCATCCATTGGCACATCGAAAAACAACAAGTCGCGATAAACGCGATGAATGAAATATACGGCCTCTGGGTTGATCATGAACTGCGGGAACCCGACCTTAAAAAAGAGAAGGAGAATAAATAATGCTTGACCCCAAAAGAATAACTATCTATGACTATGTCATAGAAGATCATTCCCTGAAAAGTTTCCAAGCTTACAAGCTTAGGGCCTGCCCGGTCTGCGGCGGCAAACATCTGGATAGCGTTGACGTTTGTCCGGAAAAAAACCAGCCGATAACCGCGGCCGCGGCCAAGCGCCTGGCTCAAGAAAAATATCTGGCTGAAAAAATTCCGGATATGAAATATATGATGCGTTCTCTCGCGTCCGGCGCTATAGCGGCCTTAATTTCTATATTAACGGTGTTCTTCAGTTATGATAAATTTCAAAGCCTTGATCCGGATAAAGGATTTACTATCACGGCGCTGGCGTTTGTATTGCCACTGATGCTAAGTTATGTTATTGGCGGTTATCTGGAAATAAAACGGAAAAACCGCATCCTGGCGGAATTTAAAAAGCAATATGAGCCAAGGGAGTAAAACGTTATGAGAAAAGAAAACGCCTGGCGCGAATTTCTGGATAAGCATTATCCGTATAGAAAAATGATGCTATTCTGGGTTTTTATAATGCTACTCAGCGTCTCATCGTCCTTATGGCTGGCCCGGACACTTGAAAAATGGGTCTGGCTTAATAACGGACTTTCTCCCCTTATCTCTCTCATCCCCTTTGCCGCGCTCTTTCTTCTGGGTATTACCCTGGAGATAAGGGTAGAAAACCGCCTTCAGAAAGAATTTGACGAGCAATAAAAAATTCTCACAGAAAAAGGAGGAAACCGTGAAATTTTATGAAGCAGAAAAAATGACCGAAGCGTGCGTAAGCGCCGCCGACCAAGCGTGGCAACATCGCTTCGGTGGCGCCTACACAGACGGCGCCAAAGAGGCGATCGGACGCTTGGCCGCGATTATGCTTCAGGCCTGCCTGGATGGAAAAATCGATAATCCAACAGAGCCGCCCAAATCGAACAAAACCTGGGACCAAAAGACTCCAGGCTCCGGCATGCCCTAAGCCAAAAAACTCTCGCGAAAACGCGGGAGTCTTTTTTATTTTTCATCTCCCTCTCCCCCAACCCCTCCCCAAGCTTGGGGAGGGGGCCTGAACGAAGTGAAGGCGGGGGGGGGGAATTTTAAGCCCGCTCAAGCAGACTACATCTTACATTCAACATTTGTAATTCGCAAATCGTCAATCGTCAATCCCGATAATTCCTCCCCCGAGTACTTCATCCCCCTTATAAAACACGACCGACTGCCCCGGCGTTACCGCTCGCTGAGGTTCGCTCAATTTAACTTCATGGATTTTCCCGCTTCCCGTTTTCCCGCTTCTTACTTCGCACTTTACCGCCTTATGCCGATATCTTATTACCGCTTCGCATTTTAAGGGCATAGCCGGCTCTTGACCTAAAGTCCAATTCACTTCTCCGGCGATAAAATTATCGCGGTAAAGCGCCGAATCGTCGGCGTCTTTCACGACATATAAAGTGTTAGTTTTGTAGTCCGTTCCGGAAACATAAAAAGGGCCTGTCCCGCCGATTTCTACTCCCTTGCGCTGACCGATCGTATAAAGCGGCAGACCCTGGTGCTTGCCAATCTCACGGCCAAGCAGTCCTCCCCCCTTTCGGAGGGGGGAGACAGAGGGGGGTTCACTGGCCAGCACAATCGGCCCCGGCTCCATCTTCAGATATTTTTTCAGATACTCGTTGTGTTCTAGTATTTTTCCTTCGCCGTTTAAAAAACAAACGTCCTGGCTCTCGCCAGTTAAATGCGGCAATCCGGCCCGAGCCGCGATCTCCCGGATCTCGTCTTTGGCATAATCTCCCAGAGGAAATAATACCCGCTTAAGCCGGGCCTGTGTCAAACTATACAAAAAATAACTCTGATCCTTATTTTTATCCTTTCCCCGGCATAATCGATGTTTATTTCCACTTCGGTCATTCGGCAATCGCAAATCGGCAATCGACAATCCCACGTAATGTCCCGTCGCCAGATAATCCGCCCCGAGCTCGTCCGCTATGCGCAAAAGTTCGCCGAACTTAATGAGCCGGTTGCACCGGACACAGGGGTTGGGCGTTATCCCCTCTTTATAACTTTTCAAAAAATAATCGATTACCTCCTGCCGAAATCTGGCGGCCAGATTGACCGGATAGAATTTTATGCCGAGCTTTTGGCATACCTGCCGCGCCGCCGCTTCGCTTTTGTCATTAGGAAACCCCAGGCGCATGAATATGCCGGTTACGTCATAACCCTCATTCTGCAATAAAAAAGCCGCCACAGACGAGTCTACTCCGCCCGACATAGCGACAACAACACGAGATTTTTTTCTAGCACCGCCGGCTTGCCCCGCAGAATCCCGAAGGGATTTGTGCGGGGACATGGCCACTACGACTTTCTTTTTTATTTTTTCAAACATACTAAATTTTGAATAATCTTTTTAATTACACATCTCGCCCGCCGTAGCGTAAGCGGAGGAGGGACATGGCGACGACCACTTTTTTATTTTTTAAATTTTTCATTCTACTAAAATACACACCGATTTTGTCGGTGGAATTATTAGTTAACGGACTTCGTCCTTTTTACTGGAACATTGATTTGTCATCCCCGAATCCGCCCGGGGCGGATATCGGGGATCCAGGGTTAATCCGTACCGACAACTATAAACATAAAACGTAGTTAATTTTGCTTACTCCTGGATTCCCGCCTACGCGGGAATGACAAAGATGATGATTATATATAAAAATTTACGTTATATTCCAGGGTTTACTAGTACTAAAACGATCGCGCCTGACTTCGTTCGTAGATACGTAACTGTGGGCGATCGGCTTCGCCGGTGGATTTTTCATTCTATTAAAACAAAAAGCGCCGGCAGCGCTTTCGTGCTAAATACTAAATGCTTCATACTACATGCTCAGCACCAATATATCCGACAAGCCGCCTTCCAATGCGTGGAACTTAAAATATATCAGGCTGGTAACGAAAAGAATCACCAGAAAACTCTGCAATATCACGTGCTTGTGCTGAATCTCGTACCGGACTATGATGTTGACGATCAGGGCCATGATCAAAAGAGTAAGAATGGCGATAAAGACGTAATTTACCGTTCTGGCTATGCCGGAGGCGCGCATGGTACTGGCGTCAGCTGTATTCTTGAATACGAGCGGTTCGCCCGGAATATTCTTTTCCAGGGCGCTGTTAGGGCTTACTGGATCCGCCAGCGCTAATTTTGACCCGTCCGCGGCCGGAACGGTTTCCGGCAATACCGGCGGGATCGCCGGCAATATTTCCGGTTCGTTCATGATCTTCTCTTCAGCCGTTGGATTGGAGCTCACTTTATCTGCCGGTTTAGACTCAACGGTTTCCGTTTTCGGCGCCGGTTTTATGGCCGGTTTAACGACGGCGACTGCCGGAGAGGGCTTATCTTCCGTTTTCTTTTCTTCATCGGCCAATACGGCGACCGTTTCCGGAGCGGCCGGAATTACCGACGGAGCCGGCATATCGCTTTTGGCTATTGTTGGCGCGGCCGGCCTGGTCGTGCCGAAAAGCTGGACCAAAACATTGGTTTGTTTGCCATTCATGGTTCCGGTTACCATCGCCAGCCCGACATCGACGTAACGTTCGTTCAGTATGTTATGCTTGTGCGATGCCGAATTCATAAGAGCCCGGTGAGCTGAATCGGCTGAGGTGAAATTCATGGCCAGATTCTCGCCGACGAAAAGATATTTATATTGGCCGCGGTCGATCCAATCCCAGGGTTTTTTACCGTCCGGCGAGTGGTGGGCGAAATAACCCTTGGCGATCATGTCTTCGGCTTTCTCGTGCGCCGCGATATTGAGTACCAGGTTGGACTTAACGGTTCCCAGTCCCGCTTCGGATCTGGCGCCGTTTATGAGAGTCAATATTTCCTCGGTCATGTTTTCAGTCATGCGGCCTTCTTCCGGATAGACCAGGAATAAATATCCGACCAGGGATATTTTTATGACGACCAGAAGCAATATGATAAGGGCGAGAGAATGAGCGCGGAGTATCTTCGGTTTATGGCCGTTTCCTTCATGAGGAATAAAATAATCGCAAAACAACCGGCTCGAATCGGCGCAGTATTTCCTGAACGTTTCCCGGCCGGTCCTAAGTTCGTTTATCTCCTTTTCTTCGTTTCGAAAAAAGTCTTTCAGGTTTTGCTTAACATCCTGATATTTTTTCTTTCCATCTTGCCAAAAAAAGGCTATTAACTTATAGAGTAAATAAGCTAATATTAAATATAAAATTCCTCTTTTTTTATCGTTTTTTTGCGTCATAAATTTTATAGTTTAATAATAGCATAAAAAGACTGAAACGTCAAGAAAAAAAAATCGCAACCGTAGAGACGCCCCGCTAGGGCGTCTCTACCGCGAGGCATTGCCATGAACGAGGGCAATAAAAAACGGGCGATGTTTCGCCCGTATAAATGATTACTTTTCGATTGTGCGAACTTTATATAATTCCAGTTTGACTGCATCCGAATCGACCGCAAGTATCCTGAAGTTATACTTATGCTTGCCTATCATTATTTCGAATTTTTTGCTGTCTTTCTTGCAAAGCGTCTGGAGGCGAAGCTGGGGACTGCTATAACCCTCAATATAAAATCCCTCTTTAAAAAAATCCTGCCCCAAATAAACAATCCAACTGTCCTGGTCGTTTTGATCTGCGTTTCCCTGATCAGTGGGATATATCTTGACCGGCACTCTGATTTCAAGTGTTATAACCTGACTATTTCGATTATTCCGCTCCATCTTATCGGTACAAGCCAATATCGCCAAAAAAACAAATGCCAGAATGACGAAATACTCCAATTTCTTTTTCATCGCACCCCTCCCCTTTTTTATTTACAAAACCCCCATTTTACGGAACCAGTATTCCCAAACCGGTTCCATTTTTAAATTTTTCATCTCTGCCGGGGTATACCACCCCATGGACTTCGCTTCTCCGTCTTCTTTCCGCTCTTTGCCTTCGACTTCGCAGGAATACAGATACCAATAATGCGATCCAACCCCGGCACCGCAATAGTTCCATAATACTTCTTCCTCGAAGAGCAGGGCGTGGCTCACGACCTTAAGGCCGCTTTCTTCTTCTGTTTCCCGGATGAGCGCCTCTTCTGGCGTTTCCCCTTCGTCAACATGACCGGCCAGACCGGCGAATCCGAAAGGTTCTCGGACGCGGTCGATCAACAGGTATTTCCCGTCTTTCCTGATGACAGCTCCGACGGAAAAATGCATCGGACGCCCGTCGGAACTTGTCCCTGATTTTGGTTTCGGGTGCATGCGAAGTCCTTTCTTATTTTTTTTAAATAAAATTAATTCTGTTTTTTGTCTTCTATAAGCTCCGCAATTACGACGAGTCTTTGCGCCGTCGAATAGATCGGCGTGCAGGTAAACATGGTCAGGGTCGGTTTTTCGGTCGGATTCATAATGGACAGGTCGGTCGGTTCAACTACCTTAATCTCCTTTATGCGATAAAAATAATCCTTTTCTTTATATATCACGGAAACGATATCCCCTATCACTAATTTATCAAACAGGAAGAAGGTCAGATTATTGGGCGGCAGGTATTTAAAACGGTGTCCGGTAATGACCGTATTCCCCCCCTTGTCCGGGGTCGAGCTTTCGGGTACGCGCCAGGAGCCGCGGGACAGACCGTACTCGGCCGTTTTCGCTTCCACGATCGGCGCGTTGACGCCGATCTTGGTGATTATTATCCGGTTGGGCGAAACTGCGTACTCGGCTTCGGGCAGCTTACTCACGATCTTGGCTGTTTTCTCTTTGACGATAACCTCGTCCTGGTGTACGGCCGCCGCCTCCGTACTCGTGCCCATAGATCCGGCCAGTGACACCTCCTCTCTTTGCATTATCCTGTATTTGACGGAAGGGTAGATCGGCAGGGCGAATATATAAACGATCACGAGGATAGCCAAAAATTCCATTATTAAAACGGCCGCCTTAATGACTTTTTCTTTTATCCCTTTTTCGCGCATTTATATATTTATATTATTAATTTTTACCCGCAAAGCTCTTTCTTAACCGAAGTGGCCTGGTCTTTTTTAAGTTAACGACCTCGGGCATTTCTTCGTTATTGACCGAACGCTCCTTGATGGTCAGGATGATCGTTAAAATCACGAAAATCACGGAAAGCGCTATCAGGAGTTTCATGGCCAATCGGGCCGGAGCCAGATCGATCTTATTGCCGATACGCCCGGAGGTATCCAAAAAAGCGAAATCGTTTTCGCCGGGGTAAAAAGCCCGGTCTAATTCCGCGGCGGTCTCGTCCGCATATCCGGCGGCTAAAGCCTTTTCCGGCTGACCGACGATATCATCGAGGAAGCCGAGGCGGGAAATAGCCGGGCCGACCGCGGCCGGTTCCGGAGCGTCAAGCTCCTCGCTCGCGCCCGCTACCGCTATGGTTCTGATCTCCAGGCTGGACCAATCTTTTGTCGATTCCTCATCGCCGGATACAACCTCTATGCCGATCAGATATAAACCTGATTCCACAGCCTCCGAAGCTTGCACGGAAAATGTAATGTTTTTAAATTCTCCCGGTTTTATATCTCCCAGATCCCAATGTTTGTTTATTATACCACTCTCATCAGAAAATGTCAATCCATCCGCCAGATTTCCGCTCAAAACGACGTTTTCGGCCATTTTACTGCCATTATTGGTAATAATAGCCTCATAACCGACCTTATCGCCGGGATTAGCCGATCCGGCACCGCCCTTAAGGCCGATTTCAAGTTGATACTGGTAACCGGACCAATCCGGATTTTCCACCTTGATCTTAGCCGAACCGACCACGGCCACAAAATCATCCTTAGCCGCGTCGTACCCTTCAACGGTCACTTCGTTCACATAAACCCCGCTCCGGATATTAGACGTAATCTCGAGCGAATAGCCGATACTGACCTCTTCGCGGTCGAGAACCGCGCCCAGTTCCCAAAGTTCCCGGTTGACCTCAACCTTCCCCTCTTCACCCGATAGAATATCAAGAACCAGAACATCCTCCATGGGCGTACCGCCCGGATTCCTGATCGTAATCGTATAATTGACGACGTCGCCCGGACGGACAATATCGGCCGCGTCATTGGTTTTGACTACGATCAGGGCGGGAGATATATTACCGCTCCTGTTATCGGCATCGGTTTGAGATGATAAAGAATTACCCGCGCCGCCGACAGCGGCGGCATTCCCGCCATCCACGATAACGGTACCGCCCGCGGAATTATCGCCCGGATCGCGGTCGTTTTCGACGGATGAAATCGCAACGGTATTATCCGCGTTATGATGCCCCGCCGAAATATCGTCCCTGACCCTGACGGCATAACTTAAGCTGCCCTGCGTATTGGGCGGGAGATCTGAGAGCGGCCACGCGACATTACCGGCGCCCTCCTCGCTCCAGACGTAATTTTCGTCATAATCGTCGGATAGAGTCACTCCGGTCGCCAGGCCGTCGCCTTTGTTGCCGAACAGGAAGGTGTAATTTATATATTCCCCCCGCCTGACCGGTTCCGCCTTCTCTCCGGCTTCGGCGGACAAGCCTCCGTTTATGGATTCAGTGACCCAAAGGTCCGGCGCCCCGAACGCCAGGTTGCCCTGCCAGTCGCCGAAAACGTTGATCATGGAAAATTCCCAGTTATCGCCGGTAAAATTCGAATTGATGAAATTGAACAGGCTGTTCTCTATGTTTATATCGCCGGTATCGATACTTCCGCCCTCCCCGTGAAGGATCGAATTGCCGCCGGTCGAGGCGTTGATCTCTATATTGTTGGTAGTCGAGGCCTGGTTGGTATTACCGACGATCATCTGCGCGTAAGAGGCGTAAAATTCCGGATCAGAAAGGATATCGTTATAAATAGTGATGCCGTATTCGTCCTCTAGATACCCGTAACCCGGAGGAAGCCCCGTAACGAAGCCGTCCCAATTCCCGAAAATATTCACCCGGGCGAGCTTCCAGGCGTTGCCGCTCACGCTGTAGTTAATAAGATTGAATACGTGGGACTGAACCGTAGCGTCGCCGGTCGTTATATCGCCCCCTTCTTCGGCTAAATTGCTCCCAGTGTCCGCGTTCACGTCGATATCGTTTAAAAGCCCGGCCGTATCGGTGTTGGCGAGGATAATACTCGGGGAGTCGACGTCGGATTCAGTGATTCCGGCGATTTCCTCGGTGGTCGTTCCCGCGGTTTCGTCCGTGCCGGTGGCTATTCCCGGGGCCGGCAATATAATATCGCCCTGAAGCTCGCCGAAAATATTTACTACGGCGAAGAGCCAGTTATTCCCGGCCACGTTCAGGTTGGCGATATTCACGAGATCATTAACGATCTCAATATCGCCTGTTTCTATCAGCCCGAAACCGGTCGAGGTGGCGATTATATTGTCTCCGGTGTTGGCGTCGATAATGACGTTGTTGTCGATCGAGGCCTGATTGCCGTTATTTACGGTAAGATAGCAGCTGCCGGCTTCGCAAGCCGCCGGTTCTTCTCCCGCCGGCGTGGCGTCGTTAAAGCCGGACAGATCGATCGCGCCCATGACATGGTTGAAAATATTGATAAAATACTCCTTGCCGGGACCGAAGAAATTATTATTTATATAATTCAAAATAATATTGACAATGCCGACGTCACCAGTCGTGATCGAAGCGTCCCCGGATGACGACGCGATAGTATTTCCGCCGCTATCGCCGTTAAGGAGGACATCATTCGTGGTCGTAGCCGCGTTAATGTTGTCTATTGAAACGGTGCTCGTCGCCGCCTCCGGACATTGTGCGCCGCAATCGGCTTCCAGGCTATTCGAATTAACGTTATTTTCGGTAATAGCCTCGATATTCGCGTCGCCCGTCATTATGGATGAGGTGGCGGTGTTATCAGCCGATCCGTTAATGTCTGGTAGGCCCGCGTCATTGCCTGTATCCGCCTCGTCAAGTTCGATGATTTGTGTATCGCCGCTTTCCTCTTCCGCTTCCGCCGCCGCGGCGGCGGTCTCGGCATTGTCCGCGACGAATTCATTCTCCTCGTCCGCCAAAACCAGTACGACATTATACGAATACAGCGCAACAAATAGGATTGCCGCGAAAACAACGATCTTTTCTTTTATTTTTAAATTTTCATGATTATGTCTGGACATATTTTTATAACAATGATATTAAATGTTGGATATTAGATATTATGCTACAGTTTTAAATAACGATTTTTAGCCGAAATAATATCCAATATCCGATATCCAATATCGGATTCTATCTCCCGATATTCGTCTATTGTGCAATCTTAATCGCCGATCGGAAATCGTCAATCACACTATCCCCATAACCCCAGTATCTTTAAAATTCCGGCTTTGATCGCGCCGATGAAACCCGACCAGACGGCCGCGATTCCCCCGTTATCATCCGGCCGATCATCTTCCGCGCCGCTGCCGGCGCCCTCCGCGCAATCGCTTTCTTCAAATGAACACAGTCCGCCCTCGGCGGATTCTTCCGATTCATCCCAAAGCACGTCCAAAGCCGCTTCAACCGGTTCATCTGTCGTTATTTCCACTTGCGGCGCGGCGATCTCCGTATCATCGGCTGGATTTTTCGGATTTAAATCAACCGTCCTGTTTTCTTTTTTTATTTCGCCGTTAATTTCGACTTCCGTTTCCGTTTCGGCTTTATCGCTATCAACATTAACCTGGTTCTCTATTTTTAATAGAACGCCGTTTTCCGTTTCTTTCTCCGTCTTTATGTCCATTACCCTTGTTCCGTTTATCTCTGTCTCGATCTCAATCTCAGAGCGCGTTTTCCCCTCTATAACGGCGCCGTTTTTCGCCGTATTACCGCCGCTTGAAGCTGAAGTTTTTATATCATTGGTGATTTCCACACTCCCGGAATCATCATAATAATAAACCTCGTCATATTCGGCCATCAAATCATCAAGGCTAAAAGCCCGCGTCCCGGCCGGCAGAAGCAACAACGATGCTATGATAATATAATTGATTTTTTTAAAATATTTTATGAACATAAAGAAGGTTCGCATGACATATCTATAATATTAAGTGAAGAGCATTGTGAATTATGCGATTAAACGGCGGGCTGGCCGGCGGGTAGAGACGAAGCATGCTTCGTCTCTACCGCCTGCCGCCCTTACTGTATCCTCGTCTATCAACCATTAGAATCTGATCCTGTTTATTATCCGGTTTACCGTATTAACAACGCGGGTTTCGCTTGAACTTGGTCCGGTAGTGATAGTACCGCCCCAGCCGGCATTTCCGCCTGCGCCGCCTGCGCCGCCGATATTATCGTCTTCCGAACCGGTGATCGTTCCGCCGTTTCCGGCCGCTGTGCCGTCTCCGCCATTAGCGGTATTATCGCCGGTTAAAGCATCGGCCTCGGCCGTATTGCTTATGGTAGCCCGATCCCGATTATTGATCACTATTCTTTCAGTGTTAGAAGCCAGTCCGTCATCGATATCGCAATCGCAGGGCGCGATATTCGTCCGGTCGATATTAACCCTGTTCCTGACAGTCGCTACGGAAGTCGCTGCTCCGGTAATGATATTGCCGCCGTCGCCGCCGATACCGCCGGCACCGCCGGCACCGCCCGTATTGGCGTCATCGGAATCGACTACGTTGCCTCCGTGTCCGGCCGCTCCGCCGGCACCGCCATTGGCCGTGTTATTGCCGGTAGAAGCGAGGGAATGGACAACGTTCGTGATTACCGCCTCCTTATCGTTCGTTACCTCGATCTGCAAATTCCTTTCTCCGTCTTCATCACAGTCTTCGTCGCAATCTTCGTCGCAATCTTCGTCCGGGCAGACTTCATCGTACTCGATCGAAACCGCGTCAACATCAAAAGCATCCGCATCGTCATTATGTAAGTCCGGGTTGGTGGTATCGACCAATCTTACGTATTTAACGCATTGGTCGACTTCGAAGGTGGTCACGCTGTCGCCTATACCGTTATCGTTATTGGCCGAGCCGACGAAATTAAAATCTATCCCGTCATCACTAACATACACATCAGCGGTTTCCGCCGGGTAAGGTCCGCCGGTAGTCTCGTAAGTGGCCAGAGTAAGAACGCCGGACGCTTTGACCGGGAATTCAAGCGTCAACTCGCCGCCGAAACCCAAAGAAACGAAATCGCCGTCGTTCGGGCCCAGAGCGTCTGTCGGATCACTCCTTGACGCGCTGACCGGATCGCCGTCATTCTGATCCCCCTGATTGAATTCGTCGACGCTATCGGCAAAATCAAGAATGGCCGCATCCGCGTAGAACGAGGACATGAATGGTGATAGGGCCAGCATAAGCCCTAAAATAAAGATAAATGTTTTCTTCATAAGATTTTTCCGTTAAGTCTTAATGTACTTAAAAAGGATTCAAACAAAGAACATCGACCTTTTATTTATTTTTATTCTTTAATCCTTTGGGTAAGATCGGCCCCGGCACCGATCCTGCCCAAAGGAAGGAAGTCCTTTCTTCCTTCTTCGGTTTTTTTATTTAAACGCTAAACAGCCTGTGTTTTTCGCCTTAAATATAAACCCGCGACGCCGAGCGACACCATGATCGCGGAGAGCGCGATTAACTCGTCAAAGCCGAATCCGGTTTCCGGTAATGTCGAACGCACCTCTAGATTAGCCGCGGCTCTTACGGGTTCGTGGTTATCCGCCCGCGCCTCCGCCCGATTGACGTATACGCCCGCGGCCGCGTTTCGGTCAACGTTTGCCGAAATTATGATTTCCCGGCTCGCTCCGGAAGTTAGATCGCCGAGCATGAACGTTTTAGAGCTCGTGCCGTTATCGACGAAAGTGAGGCCGGACGGCAGGGTGTCGGTCATGACCGCGTTGAAAGCCGTTAAGTTGCCGGTATTCCTGACCGTAACCGTGAATTTTATGTTGTCGCCGGGTCTGGCGAAAACGCGGTCGATCTTCTTGGTTATGGAAAGTACCGGTTCGCCCTCTTCTCCCCTGACGCAAACTTCATCCGATAAAGTATTTAAGGCGATTTCCGTCCCGAAAATTATATTCGAATTATTGACGGCTATCGGACGGACATAATAGGTTTTCCCGATATCCAGACCGATGATCGATTCCTCGTGGCCGGTAACTTCTTCGTTGTCTTCCACAGTCGAAAAAGCGTAACCGAAATTTGGAGCCGTGCTCGTGCCGATATCCGCGTGGGAAACGGTATCGTAAACAAGGCGTGAAGAGGCCGGTTTGGACGTTAACCAGGAAAATATCAGAAAATCGCAACCGGAATTTACATTCTGAAAATTCTTTATTTCGAATTGAGGTATGCTGCCGCCGCCTCCGCCGCCGCCGTTACTACCGCCTCCGCCGTTACTACCGCCGCCGCCGTTACTACCGCCGCCGCCATTGCCATTATCGGCGGGCTGTTTATAATTTACGAAATCAACGGTTTTGTCCTCGATTTTATGTTCTTCTTTGTCCGCTTGTAGGCTTACGGTCGCCATGCCGTTAGCAGGATCAACATAGCTCCAGCCGGAAGGAAGGGTCTCGGTAATAGTGTAATCACCCTCCGGAAGTCCGCCGAAAACAGTACAGCCGTTTACCGTTCCCTGGGTGGTCGTGGCTACGTTACCGCCCGCCAACGTAAACTGCCAGACGGACGTGGTGGTAGCGCGATCGCCGGTCGTCGAAGCCGAGCCGTCCGCGTCTTCGTATTTGCATACCTTGATCGACCCCTCCGGTTCCCGGAAGTTTACGAACTTTACGGTTTTATCCTCGCATTCTTCAAGGTTCACGGTGGTCGTGCCATCGGCCGGATCGACGAAACTCCAGCCGAAAAGAAGGGTTTCGGTAATTGTATAATCTCCGGCCGGAAGCTCATCGAAAACGGCGCAACCGTCCACGGTCGATCTTGCGGTCGTAGCCATGCCGTCATCGATAGTATATTGCCAGATACTGTCGGATAATATCCGGTCGTCAGTGGTCGAGGCCAGACCGTCTTTGTCTTCATATTTGCAGACTTTGATCGAGCCGGTGTTATCGCCTCCGCCTCCGCCGCCTCCGCCGCCTCCGCCATTACCCTCTTCTTTGAAATTTACGAAATTAACGGTTTTGTTTTCTCCTTTGGAGAGCTTCGCGGCCATGATTCCGCCAGCGGGATCGACGAAACTCCAGCCGGAAAGAAGGGTTTCGGTAATAGTATAATCCCCGGCCGGAAGCTCATCGAAAACGGCGCAGCCGTCCACGGTCGATCTTACGGTCGTAGCCGTATCGCCGTTAAGGGTATATTCCCAGACGCTATCGGTTAGCGTCCGGTCGTCCGTAGTCGAAGCCGAGCCGTCCGCATCTTCGTATTTGCAGACTTTGATCGAACCTTTGAGTGCGGGAGGAACGGGTTCTTCCTTGTGATTTACGAAAGCGATGAACTTGTTTTCCGCGTTGCCGAGATTAGCTGTCAGTATGCCATTATCGGGAACCAGAAAAGACCACCCGGAGGGCAGGGTTTCCGTAACGGTATAACTACCCGCTTCCAGACCGATAAAGGCGGTGCAGCCGTTTTCGGTCGTCTGTATTTTATCCGCGCCTCCGGAAAGGGTATATTCCCAGACCGTATCGGAAAGTACGCGGTCATAAGTGGATAAAGCAATCCCGTCCGCGTCTTCATATTTGCAGACAGTAATCGATGAAGAGTTTATCTCGGCCTGGCGATTGCCGAAATGCAGACTGCTGATATTCTGTCCGGCCTGCAGATTAACCATGTGTTTCGTGGGGTCGTCCTGGTTCGGGTAAACTATATTATTAGGATAAGTCTCTGTCCAGCCGGGTTTCTGGGTTTCGGCCACGATATAATGACCGGCCGCGAGGTTATCGAAAATATAGCAGCCGAAATCGTTGGTTATGGTCGTAGTGGAAACATCTCCGCTCAAAACGATCTCCCAGCCCGGGAGGATATCCGCGGTGCTGGTGCCGGTTTCATCCCAGAAACCGTCGCCATCCGCGTCATTCCATTTACAGCCTGATATAGAGCTTAAAGGCGGCTCTGCCGCCACCGCGCCCTCCGGAACGACAAAAAACACGCCCACGAACGACATGTTGAAGATAAGCGTGCTTAATAGAAAAACATTGAAGAATCCCCGGATTCTTCTGGTTTTCTTGCTGAGATTTGGGATCTGCATAGATTTGATTGTAAATAAATAATAACCAGGTTATTATTTTGTTAGTTTATAATTATGAATAATAATTTATTATAGTTAGAGCTAATTAAATTATCATTATTATAAAGTTAAAACAGCATTAATAAGCAATAAAAAAACAGCCGAACTATCAGCTGCAATATTTTTTTTGACGGAGCGCGTTCTATGCTACGGTATCGTAATGTTCAATCCGACCATTCAAGTCGTCCAAAAGAGCTTTCAGGTACTGGTACGGCTCTTCATGCGCGGGGAAAGACTGAATGATCGCCTTGATCTCGTTTCTGGTATCGGCGATAAATTTAAAATTAAAATAAAAATTGCTTGTTAAAAGCGTTTGGCAAAGCACTTCAATGCCGAAGTTAATGCGCGCGCACGCCAACATGCTTTCTATCCCCTCGACCGATAGCCCGTCCACGCTCTCTACGTACTCTTTAACAAGTTTTTTTATCTGTTCGACCGCTGCCATGTGCGGCAAATAGGTTAGGCTCCACTTATCACCGCTATCCCCGCAAATAACATAACCGCCCATCTTACGCCTCCTGTCAATTATTGTGATTACAAAGAACTTCAAAAAATGTCATCCTCGCGCGGACGGGAATTCCGGCTCGAAGAAAAGCCCGAATTTCCGCCCTCCGTAAAAATAGCATCCTTTATTAAAAATTAAAATACTCTATAAGTTATACGCCTTGCGCTTTATAAGCGCGCTTGCGCCGGTAAGTCCTCCGACCATCATAATGAGGGCCATAAACTCGAAGACGCTGAATCCCGTTTCGGCCAACACTTCTATTTCCCGAACCTCAAGGTCGGCCATGGCCTCGAGCGGTTTATGGTTATCGGATCTTATCGTGGCGGTATTGACGTATATTTTTTCCGCGGCATCGTCGATGACGTTCGCGAAATAAGTGATTTCCCCGGTTTCGCCGGGTAGAAGGTCTCCGACCGCCCATTCCCGGGTGGTCGAAGCGGTATCGGCGTAAACGATCCCCTCGGGAAGAATATCCTTGATAATGACGTTAAAAGCGGTCAAATTGCCGGTATTGGCGTAATTGATCACATATTTGAAATTCTTATCCCCCGGATTATAGAACGATTTCTCGTCTGGAATGACCTTCGTGATAGAAAGTATCGGGTCCCCTTCTTCGCCTTTGACCTCGACGCAGGCGTCGGTCTTGTATTTGACGGTTTTCTCGGTCTTATCCGATCCTTCTTCGGCCTTGGCCGTAAAGGAGTATTCGGTATAAGGCTTTAAGCCGCCGATCGTGGTCGAATGCAGGGTGCTTTCCGTGGTCGTGTCGGTCGAGGTGGCGTCTTTAATATCGTCGGAATCAAGGCCGTAAACGACCCAGCTGGTTACTGTCTTGTTAGTGCGCCACTCTATTTTAGCCGTATTCTCATCAATGCACTTAGCTTCTATTTCCATGATATCGAGGAAAACATGGCCTCCGCCGCCTCCGCCGCCGCCCGGCAGTTTGCAATACCGACAACCGTCCGTCTGATCGCTATTAGCATCATCGCACTCTTCGCCGGCAACATTAATTATACCGTCGCCGCAGTACGGCCCGCCGCCGCCCTCGGTTGAGCAGGTGGCTGAGCAGCCGTCTCCGGAAACGTTATTGCCGTCATCGCATTGTTCTCCGGGGGTGTTCCCCAGTATTCTGTCGCCGCACCTGGGCCCTTCCTCGTAATAATTATTAAAATTATAATCAAGGCCATCTTTGCCGGTATACTCAAGCCAGACATCGAAATAAAGCGGGGTGGTGTTGTGCCAATTGGTCTTTAAGACCTCGTTCACGCGGTAAGCGGCGTCATAAGGGAGACCCTGGAAACAATAACGCCCGGTGGAATCGGTCAAAACCGGCGCCGTTACCTTTTGCCAATCGGCGCGGCAATTAACGGCGAAAAGGCCGTCAAGGTCATAGCCGTTCCCATCCGCATTCTCGTCGTTGTCATCGCTCTCGTCAACTAATTTTATATATTTTGCCCAGACTAATGTGCCTAAATCCAGCGAAGTGTCCAATGTAGCAAGACCGAGTTCGCGCCAGGTGCCGTCAATTCCTGTCGGCGAGGCGTAAACGCGCGCTTTTTCCGAGGTCGGGGCTCCGTCCGGACTGGTTTCAAAAATTTCAATGTCAGCGCCGTTGCCGTTTATGACGATATTTTCAAGCTCCAGGATGATCTCGCCGCCAAAACCCAAAGAAACGTAATTCAGGGTTTGGTCCGCTTCAGCTTCTCCTAAAGCTTTAGCGCTATCGGTATAATCGCTTGCGAGCGGATCAGAGTTACTGTCGGTTCCCTGGGTATAATTTATTACCCGGTCCGCCCAGTTCTCTCCGGCCGCGCAATCCGCCGCGGTCGACAATTCAATGGTCCAATCCGGAAGACCCTTGGTGTTGGGCGTGGCCGCATTCTTATCCTCGTCCTCGTATTTATAGCCGCAGATCATGCCGGAATCTCCGTAAGGCCGGTTATAGAAATAGAGCTCCGCGGTCTCGCCGGCTTTAACCTCTGTTGATGTGGCGCCGTTTTCCGGGCTTAAAATTATCCACCCCTTGGTCAAAGCTGCTTCAGCGGCGTTATAAATACCGATGGGCAGGTCGGAGAGAGTGACGCAGCCGATCTCGCCGGCCGTCCGCACGGTATGCGCGCTTTGGTCGGGGTATGTGACCGTAAAGGGCCAATCGGCGACCGGATACTGATCGTCGGCCGTATTCAAATCGCCGTCTGAATCCCCGATCTTGCAGATTTTCAAATTTCCAACCTCGTGCCGGTTAACAAAATCCTTATCGGTTTCGTTGGTATTCTGTGTTGTGATAAAAATAGTGTAATAATTATCCGGATCGATCGGGCTTACCTGCGTCCAACCGCTCTGGTTTTGTTCATAGACGTCATACCGGCCGGTACAAAGATCGTTAAAGGCGTAATTGCCGTCGTTATCGGTCGTGGTGGTGGCGTAAACGATGCCAAGATTGTCGTTCCTGAGTTCAATTACCCATCCAGACAGGCCGTTACCGGTAAAATAATCTAACTTTCGTCCGCTTATTAAGGAAGTGCACTGCTCGATGGTTTTACATTCAGTTGAACAAGTAGCTGAACCGGTCGGGCCGTGGTCGCACTCTTCTCCCGGATCTGGGTTGTAATCGCCGCAGAAAGGCGCTTCGTAATTTAAAAAGACAAAAGGCTGCAGAGCGACTGATCCGAGCGTAAAGCTATATGATCCGTTGGCCGGATAAGTATTCCGCCAGTGTCCGCTTACCGGCGCTTCAGTAATAGTATAGTCGCCGTAAATAAGGTTATCTACGCTTACGCAGGCATTATCATTCGACGTGTTGAGGGTCTGCGAATAACTATCCGGTCCGGTAACCGTGAATTCCCAGGCTAAGGGCGTATCAACGCCGCTTTCGTAAGCGCCGATCACACCATTATCGTAGTATTTGCATATCGTAAAACCGCCGCGCCGGGTGTTATAGAAATTAATCGTCGCGCCTTGGTCTTCATCGACTATAACCGTGCCTTCGCCGTTTTCCGGGTAAACCGGACTCCAGCTCGGATTCGGCATAGTTTCGCTGACCGTGTATTGTTTAGGGTCGAGATCGGTGAAAACGGTACAACCGTTATCTCCGGTCGTCTGGGTAGTAGTATGGTCTAAAGTAAAGTTCCAGCCGGGCACTATCGTCTGGTCATCGATGGTTGAGGTTAAACCGTCCACGTCAAACCATTTGCAGACCGTGAGCCAGCCTTTTTTCGGCGGGATATACTTTAATTTGCAATCCGATTCGCAGGTCCAGTTGCCGGAGAGTCCGGTGGGCATAGCCGGCCAGTCGCATTCTTCGCCCTCTCCGCCCTGGATTATGCCGTCACCGCAATAAGGACCCCTTAAAGAAATCTCACTGCAGGTGCCGGAACAATAAGTGCAGGTGCTGTCATAATCAGGAACGCATGGCAGGCCGTTTTGGCCGCCCCGATCGCATACCTCGTTCAGGTCGTAGCCGTTCGGGGTCTGGATCGTGCTGTCTCCGCAATAGGTTAAAGCGCACTGGTCGGTACAGCCGTCGGTATTATCGCCGTCTTTGCCGTCATCGCAGGCTTCCAGTCCGTTTTGAACGCCGTCGCCGCAATACGGTCCGGTTAAAGTCGTCGGTTGGCAGGTACTGGAACAATAGGTGCAGGTACTGTTATAATCTGGATCGCAAGGTGTGCCGTTTGTTCCGCCTAAATCGCAAACTTCGTTTAATCCATTACCATTAGGGGTCTGGATCGTGCTGTCGCCGCAATAGGTTAAGGTGCACTGGTCGGTACAGCCGTCGGTATTATCGCCGTTCTTGCCGTCATCGCATTGTTCGTCGCCATTCTTGATACCGTCGCCGCAAACGGGCGGGCACTCGACGGTCGTAGTGGCGGTCGCGCAGATCCAATTATCCGGGTTGCTCTTACTGCCGAGCTGTTCGGCCCAAGCGCAGGCTTCGTTTACGATTTCGCTGCCGCAGGCCGTTTCAGTCTTAACTGTGGTCAATATATCAACCGTATAAGACTCGCCGGGGGCTAATACGTTCTTAACCCAGACGTTATTGCCTGAAGCCGGATTCGGCACGGAAGACACGAAAGAGGTCTTGGTATCATAAAATTCTTTAAGTTCCACACCGCTCCCCGTGCAGTTAGCCGTGCCGGTGTTGGTCAGGGTTAAATTATAAGTAAGATCGCCTCCCGGCGCGACCGGATCGGGGCTGTCGGTTTTTACGAGTTCAAGTTTGCATTCCCCCGGTCCGCCGCAGAATGTTATATGACTGATACTGTTAACGTCTTTTGTTACAGTTCCGCTTGTTCCGCCCGGAAACTCGGTATAGGTCGTGGCCGCTTTTCTTAAAATCTTGTCTACGGCCGGATTTGAGGTCCAATCGGCTGACTCATTATTGCCGCTAACGGCAGTACTATAAGCTGGGTCATGTTTATCCATGGCTTCACTCCAAGCACCCGCGTATTCCCATTTAGCCACAGTAAAATAATTCGGTCCGAATTTATCTTCGCACTCGTCTTTGTCTTCTTGCTTCGTATTCGTAAAGGTGCAGGTTATCTGTGTATCATGAGAAATTTTTAATTTTACCTTACGTTCCGAAAGATATTTTGTGACAGTAAAATTACTGTTATTACCACTGCATACTATATCGCTTAAATTCCAGCCAGGAACATCCGCCTCGGTAATATAATAATCTCCGGTACTGGTAAAGGGCAGATCGACACTATTGCCGTCAATCAAGGAAAAATTACCGTTCCAGCCGGTTGTTCCGGTTTTATTTTTAGAAAAAGCAAAAGCCTGGGTGTCACCATCCGGCACAGTTTGTTTTATAACTGTTATCGTGCCGTGACAAGCCCAAGCCTCTCCGGGCGCAACCATAAAAATACCCCCTAAAGCCATGCCGAAAGACATGTTAAGCACAAGGAGGCTCATGGAAAATACGTTGATCGCTTTGTAAATTTTACCTTTTCTGGTGTTTAAAAAATTAGGCGCGTAATGGAACGCGTAATTAGGAGCAATCTGCCGGGATGAAAGCAGATTGGGAGAGTATGAATCATGCATAAGAAACGTCAGGCATATAATTTAAAAATAAATTATGCCTATATGAATAATTAATTAAAATGATTCTCTAGCTTAGCATTATTATCTCTATTTTGTCAATAGTAAAATTAAAAATTATTAAAATTTGATATTATTCTAACATTAAATAAATTAACAACATAAAAAAAACAGGCTATTTTTTAGCCTGTCATGTTTTTTGGGGAAAGGGTTAATAAACTCTTTAATTTATCCGAATGTTTTTGGATGATCTTTTTTTATTTTGTTGATATGGCAAGCATGCATATGCCAACCGTCAGCAGGAAATAACCCAAGTCTTCGAATTTTTTAAGTTTTGGCCAGACGCCTATACCGAATCCCGGCAGAATGAACGATATTCCTATCCAATGGCAAAGACCGAGTTGTTTAAAAAACAAAAGGCCCATATACCCTCCTTCTTTATATTTTACATGAAGTCCGCAGCTTATATTTACTTATACGCTTAAAAAGGGATTCTATTACACTAAAAATTAAAAAAATAAATACTTCCTGTTCGTAGAGACGCCCCGCCGGGGCGTCTCTACGAGGCGGTGCATGGGATAGAGGTAAAAAAATTAAAAAACCCGATAGTTTGATCGGGTATTTTTTGGTTCTTTTTTGAGGTTATTTTTTGGGAATATGTTTCTTAAGCTCTTGCAGTTGCTCAGGGGTAAGGTCTTTTATCCCCTCTCGGATGGTGTCAGTATCCTGTTTAGCTTCCTGTTTTTCCCTTTCCTGGACGTTCTTGGCGCGCACTTCTTTCTGTGCGCCAGTTTGAGTCAGGGGCAGTGACAGGTTCTCAAAGGCGTGCATCGGCACGACATCGCGGTCTGAGTCGTAATACTCTATCACTACCCGGTCGCCCGCTTGGGTCAAGGGTAATTTCACCGAAAGTTCGCCAGCCCCGCCCGTAAAGATGTGCGGCACCTCTTTCAGATGGAGATAGTAGGTCGTGCCGGAATTCAGCGCCTCTTGATTACGCCGGTCCACCACGCCCTCTATCTTTTTGAGGACGCGCTCCTTGTCCAGAACGACCTGCTGACCGCCCCGCATGATAAGTTTTTCGTATTCGCGCAAGGCTTCGTATTGGTCGTTGCCGACCGCTACGGTCTGGATATTATTGATGGAAACTATTGCCACCCCTTGAAAGGCGTGGCTTTCGTTTAAAAGCGGTACTACACTGGCCATCGTCCCATAGACGTTATAAAGCTGGGGATCAACGCCGTGGAGCTTTTTATACTCGACATGGCTGTTCTTGTTGACCGCATCCAGCACGGCGGCATCGGTAGAACCGCCCCTGACCGTATAACGGACGGATTAGCCGGTCCGGGAATTGGTGTACACGACGGCGATCAGGGAGTCGTCTTTACTGCTCTGTGAGGTTATACCCGTCACCCAATCCGCTTGTCCCTCCGATCCGTAGATCAGGTTCGGCGTTTCCGGCTGGGTAATACCCCTCCCTCCCCACCAGGTATTCTTCCAGCCGTGGACATATTTACCGCTCCAGGTCAGATAGTTTTCAATGAAAGACCGCGGCACGGCCCGGTCCACCCAATCGGGAATTTTGTCTTGGGGAAAAAATTCCGGGTCGCCGCTTGCCGGATCAACGATTACTACTCCGGTAATCTTTTCTCCGCTCCACATGATCGTGGGCTTATAAGCGGTAACGACCCACCAGGCCTTGCCATTTTCGTCTATTTCAAAAGTGTAGTCAACCAGGCCGGTGTTTAAAAAACCGCTGTTGCGCAAATGCCTTTCCAACTCGTTCCAGAAGAAGGCGCCCGGCGTATACTGCATTTTTTCTTTATCCGGGAGCATCTTGAGGACTGCTGGACGATGCGGATCTTCGCCGTGGACCATGATATAGCCCGGAACGCCGTCGGTAGAGGTCCAGACGGAAATTCCGCCGTAATCCAGGGGCACGACATACCACAGCTCGTTATTGATCCTCTGGAGCGTCATAAGGCCCTCGGAAATCTGAAATTGGCTGCCGACAGCGCCGGCCTCGCCCAGGACTTTTTTCGCGAGATAAACCGCGTTTTCGGTCGTGGACATCCGCATATGTTTCGGGTCTTTGGGCTGGACATCCTGGGTCCAGACCCTTTCTTCCATCGTCCCGATCATATTCTTGTAGTCGCTGGCGCGGAACATTCCGCTGCCCAAAGTACAGCTGCCCATATAGATAAGCGCCGTGAAAATAGGAAAAAACGCGACGTAGGTAAATTTACCCTCTAAGATCGCGTCAATTATTGCAGCCGCTATCCAAAGCAGAAAAACCATGAATCCCGGAATTCCGCCCAGCGGATACACCGTTGAGGGGGTTGATAAGTAAAGAATTCCCCAAACCAGCCATAATGAAATTACCCCCGTATAAATGGCGGCTTTTACTTTTTTGTTGACGAGCAAAGGAAGTACTCCCAGAACCGTGCAGATAATGGCGGCTATAAATACGTACATTCTAATCTCCTTTCTTTGGTTTACTTGGTTGGCAAGCTATAAAATGATTGTCCCCCGAATAATCCTCCCTTCTTTTTTTCTATTATTAGAAAAATAAGCTTGTCTATTTTAATTGGGTTATCAATGATCTAATAAACTATTATTTCACATTTTGAAGATTTTGTCAAGATTTTATCACGAATTTCCTCCACCCCTAAACCCCGCAGACGCCCACGGTAGAGACGTTGCATTGCAACGTCTCTACGAAACGGGGCATGTGGGAAAAGATTAAACAAAACCCCGCCCGGCAAATGCCGGGCGGGGTTTTAAGTATCTAAACCACTGTTTACGCTTTTACATCTCCGAATTTAAGGCCCTTGGCCATACCGAATAAACCGAGAACGGCCAGGATAAGGGTTAAAAGTTCACTCAGATCAAAGCCGGTTTCAGCCAGGACAGCGACGGCCGTCACTTCTAAATCGGCGGTAGCTGTCACGTCAGCGGCGCTATTATCGGCTTTCACGGTGGCCGTATTGGCATAAGTTTTAGCCGCGGCCTCATTATTGACGTTCACGGTATAGGACATTTCCTTCTTTTCCCCGGCAGCCATATCGCCGATCGTCCAGGTGCGGGTTAATTCCTCCATATCGGCAAAAACTAAACCGGCTTCAAGCGTATCGGTCAAAACCACGTTGGCGGCGATGACGTTACCGGTATTGGTAACGGTCAGGGTATATTTGACGCCGGTATCGCCCGGATTAGCTTTTTCGCGATCAACGGTTTTGGCAAGGGTCAGGATAACTTCACTCGCTTCGCCTAATACCGATACCGAGATCGGTTCCGGATTCTCGACCGGGGCCGAACCGGCTTCTCCGGTCTTGTATTCCACCTGCTTGCCGATTTTCTCCGGCGAAGCGGATGATACCGGCCGGAAATAATAGGTCGTATTCGGAGTTAATCCGGTGATCGTTACCGAATGTCCGGTCACGTGTTCTTCGTCTAATTCAGTTGACCACTGGTAGCCGTAATTCGGGGCCGATTCCCCGGATACGTCCGGATGGCTGACCGTATCGTAAAGCACGCGTGAAGTGCCCGGTTTGTTGGTAAGCCAGGTAATAGTAATATAATCTCCGCTCAGTTCATTGGCTCTTTCGTTATAAAGCGTAAGCTCGGAGGGCAACCAGCCGCTCCCGCCCGTTTGCTCTTCCTTGGCGTATTCACAGCTCTGGTCATTGTTAGTGGCGTTCGGATTATAATTAGTGGCGGAAGAATCAGTACAGCCGTAAACCGGTTCATAATGATTCAGGAAATAAACTTCAGCATAATCATCCTCGCCGCTAATTTCAACGATTATGGCGTTACCGTCCTGATTATAGCAGGTATTATTACTGCCGACCCCGGTCTGAGTCCAGCCGGCTTGTGAATCTTCGATAATAGTGTAAGTACCGTAAGGTACAATAAAATCAACACAGCCGTAATTTTCACTGTTTTCTCCCTCAGTCGCGCCGCTATCTTCATGCTCATTATCGCCGCTGATATTCATGGTCCAGCCGGCAAGCGGATGCAGTATCTGTTGCATAGTGGCCAAGGCTTCTTTGATCTTTACTGCGTTCCATATTTTATCGACGAAAGATACGTCCTGTGGCGGCGTATATTCCGAATAATCCGGGTAGCCGTCGCCATCCGTATCCTCGTATTTGCAGACCTGGATCGTGCCTGTATAGGTCGGACAAGTGTCCATATTACAATCCTGGCTGCCGGTCGGTTTATCGCCGTCGCAATATTCGTCATCAATGGTAGCGCCGCTATCATCACGGCACTCTACGGTCCGATCCTGAGTGCCGCCGCCGCAATCGGCGCTGCAATCTCCCCATTCGCTCATATACCAGGCATAAGTCGGTTCCGGTTCAGGGCATTCAGTCAATTCTACCTGGACATCGTCAAGCAAGGTGCCATAAGAATCCGACGTGCCTAAATCGGTAAATTCCAGGTCCGTAGAATCACTGTCGGCAGTCATAGTATATTCATATTCGGTCCAGGCGGTATCGGTATTATCAGAACCATCGGCGCTTACCGTTTCGTCGATAGAGCCGAATTTTATACCTAAGCTGTTATTTGCTGAATCTGTCTCAGGGCGCGGCGAAAATTTAAAGGTAAGTTTATAAGTCGCACCGGGAATAGTGGTAATGTTTTGAGAGATAACTACCGAAGCCGCTTCGTTGCCTTCAGCCGGATAATCAGTATCAAGCTCGGCCCATTGACTGCCTTCGCCCGCGGTCCAGCCTAAACCGGTAGTTTGCAGTTCTAAATTAGCCATTTCCGGCGCGCCTTCGTCCGGATTAACCCAGGAAACGGCCCAACCTAAACCTTCTGTGCCGGAGGGATAGACCTGCCACTTGCCGTCATGTTCGGTAACGGTCGGTGTTTCAAAATCGCCATTCATTATTTTAATAGCGCCGGTTTCGCAAGCCGGAGTCTGGCAAACGGTTTCATTGGCGCAATCACTATCGTCGCAATCTACGTCACCGTCTCCGTCATTGTCAACGCCATCAACGCAATCATCTTCTATCGGCTCTTCGCAAGCATCGCCCGCGCTGTTCCCGTAACTATTTTCCTGGGAGGGATTAGAGATAGTCGGACAATTGTCGCAAACATTACCCACTCCATCCACGTCAGAATCTTCCTGGCCCGAGTTAGCGACCGAAGGGCAATTATCGCAGGCATCGCCTTTGCTGTCCCCGTCAACATTAACTTGGTCCGGATTGGCAGTACTGGGGCAATTATCCTGACTGTCGCAAACGCTGTCTTCATCCGCATCCGGACAAGCGCAAACCGAATCGGAGCCGTCGCAATCCTGATCCATGCCGTCGTCGCAAACTTCCTCGGCTCCGGGATTAACGGAACCGTCATCATCATCGCAGTCGTCGCCGCCGCATGCTAAATTAAGATAACCGTCGCCATCTAAATCCAGATTATCGGTTATGCCATCGCAATCATTATCTACCCCATCGCCGCAAACCTCCGCGCCCGTAGCAGTGCATTCATCGCAAACGTCGCCCTGTCCGTCTTGATCGCTGTCGGCCTGGTCTGTGTTGAAAACCATAGAACAATTGTCGCAGGCATCGCCCAAGCCGTCGTCGTCGCTATCAAGCTGGTCGGCATTGGCGGTTGAGGGGCAATTGTCCGCACAATTTGCATCTCCGTCCCCGTCAGCATCAAAACCTTCGTCAATCGCGCCGTCGCAATTATTGTCAATACCGTCGCAAACTTCCTTGGCCCCGGGATAAACAGAACCATCGTCATCGTCGCAATCACCGCTACAATCGCTATATCCGTCACTGTCATTATCCGGCTCATCAACGGTTTCGCTATTACAATCGTCATTAATGCCATTGCAGGTTGTTTCCATGGCCCCCGGATTGATTGCCGGATTATTATCGTCGCAATCCGCGCCATTCGTGCAATTCTGGCCATAACCATCGCCGTCATCATCAATGCAAACCGGGGCTGGCGTATAATAAACTTTTACGCGCACCTGGTCTACATACAAAATACCGCCATTATTATTACCGTTAGCATCAAGAAAAATTCTAAACTTATTATCACTAAAATCACCTAATGACCAGGTTCTGCCCCATTTATCTGTCGCGCCCCCAAGAGGACTAACGTTGTCAGAATATGGATGCGAGGAATCTTTGTGTACGTTGGTTGTTTTACCAGACGTAACATGCGAACCACCATCCCAAGATATCTTAACGTCAGCCTGTCTTGTGTTAGAGGTGTATCCCTCTACTTGAACTTCAATGCCGTTTATTGTGGCTCCGGCCGGAATGGAAAAACCAAAATTTTTATAAAAAATCTTGTCATTAGAGGAATCAGCTGATGCCCGATGATTATCAGAGGAATATACGTATGTCGGGTTTACCCAACCGCCACCAGTATTGCCCTCATTTCCCGTAGGCGCTTTAAATCCGCTATCCGCCGCCTCTACCGTCGGCGCGACAAAAAACACGCCCATTAACGACATGTTGAAAATTAACACCGATAAGCTGAAAACGCTTAAAAGCTTATAACCGCCCTTTTTGATGCGCTCCAGGCGATAAAAGCCCATTTTTTTATGCATATTTTTCTATATCCCGCCCCGAAATTCATAAAAATATGAACTATGGACGGAAATTATTTATAAAAAATTTTAACGAATAAATAAAAAACAGCCCCTCGTGCTTTCATCGTAGGACAATCAAGGCTTAATCCTATTATTACATATTTTTAAAAATCAAGCAATATTCAAGTAACTTTAATCAGACAAGAAAAGCCCTGTTGGGCTTTTCGCAGTCCGCCTCGGGCGTGATCGGTTATTAGCTCGCCACACTCAACAAACCTTAGTTATAAAAATCACAAAATATTGAAATTCCTTTACGATAAAAAGCCGATATTTATTATCTTAATTCGCGGCTTTTTTCCGAAGTATTGCCGCCGAACCCGCCAAAACCAGCATTACGCCCAATAGCACGATAAATTCAACATTATCAAAGCCGGTTTCCGGCAATTTAACGGGTGCCGGCGCTTCCCCGCCCATAGGCGCTCCGACCGTACTTCCTTTAACTTCAATAGCTAAGGTAGCCATGACCGGATTATGGTTAGAGGCGTATACCACGGCCGTATTCGCGTAAGTTCCGGGTAAAGCCACCGCGCCAACGTCTACCAGATATTTTATGACCTTGACCTCCCCGGGAAGAATATCGCCCAAGCTCCAGGTTTTGACCGGCTCGCCCGTGTCGGCGTGCACGAGGCCGCCGTAAAGGGTATCGGCTAAAGTAACCGCATAGGCGGCTAAATTACCCTGGTTGACGACCGTGATCGTATATTCGATGCTGCCGCCGCCGATATTGGCCGTAGTCCGGTCAGCGGTTTTTTCTATGGTTAATTCCGGATTTCCGGCCTCTCCTAAAACCTCGGTTTCTTCCGTAGCTGCCGGCAGTGTTTCCGGGACCGTTACCGGAGCCGCCGGCTTAATTTCTCCGACAACAATATCGGCCGTAGCCGTGACCGGAGAATGATTCGCGGCAAAGGCCTGCGCCACGTTAGTATAGATTCCGGGCGTGGCCGAAGTCGCGATATCGACAAGGTAGGTAATATTCTTTATCGTTCCCGGTTCTATGTCTCCCAGAAACCATTCTTTGGACGTGTCGTCGGTGCCGTCGAAAACGAGCCCTGCGGGCAGATTATCGACCACGTTCACGGCATAAGCCGTCAGATTCCCGTTATTCGCGACCACGATCTTAAATATTTTTTCGCTGATCAAATCCGAATTGTTGGCATTCTGGTTGAGTATTACCTTCCCGATCGATAAATTAGGCGTGCCGGCCTCGCCCAAGACCACGGTCTCCGCGTCTCCGCCCAAGGGCGCGAGGGCCGGCGTCGAGGTGCCTGGTTCGAGACTGCAGGAAATCGTACAATGGTAGCCCGCCTGTACGCCAAGGTCGCCGTCGCAGGCCTCGAAATACTCCGTAATGCCGTTGCCGCAATAAAAAGACTCTTCCTCGAATATTCCTTCGTAATTGGCGAAATCAACTTCTACCGCTTCTCCCGCTTTAAGGCCGATATTATAATCCACCCCCTTGGGCACAGTCTGGGTCCAGCCCTCTTTTTTTATCTCTTTTAAGCGATATTTCCCTTCCGATAAACCGGAAAAGGAGAAACAGCCGTTAATATCCGTGGTTGTGGCCGCGTAAACCGAACAAACATCATTCACATTGAACGCGAACTCCCCTGTTTCGCTAATATTACCGCAATTTTCCAAAACAATCTCCCAGCCAGGCAATTTTTCCCAGGTTTTTTCAACTTTGCCCGTGCCGCTTATATCGCGGTAACTGCAGCCGGAAACAGAACTTAAGACCGGAACGGAACTCGTGGCCTCCGTGCTGGTCGCTTCGGCGGATACGGCCTTAACGCCCAGAAAAAAAATGCCGGAGGTAAGAAGAAATAATATTATCAGGCTGAATTTAATACTTTTGGCCGTTTTAAACATAAAAATAAGGCTTATTTTGAATAAAAAAAACCCGCGTAGCATTTTAGCCGGCAGGGCGCGGTTTTTATCTGAAAGATTTTTTTGAAATAAGCTAGAATTCTCATAACATTAGATTGGTTTTCTCCTTGTTTGATTAAAATCACATTAACACAGTCGAAAAAATAAGTCAATATCCGAAAATACAAAAAAACGCTTGAGAGATCAAGCGTTTTTAAGTTATTTTAAACGAAAATATTTATTTCAGTATATCCGCGAATTGTTCCCTGACCACATCGGCCGTTTTTTGGTCTAAGATATCCATAAGGGCGGATAATTGCTCCCGGCATTTATCCAACTCACCTAATTTGCGGTACATGACGGCTAAACTATAGCGGGCATTGGCGTGATTCGGGCTGACCGACAGGATGTTCAGGAATAAGGCTTCGGCGATATCAAGATCTTCGTTTCGTCCCACCACGTTGCCTGTCAGCTGATCCGGTTTTACGCTTAATTCATCGCCCTCGCCCCCTTCTTCTTCGACCGTAAATTCGCTCTCCGTGATCTCCTTGGTGGCCGTCTGGTTAAGGTTAAGCTGAGCGACGCCGCGATTAAAGAATAAGCGCCCCAATTCGAACCGGTAATCGATATTGTTGCCGGCGATCAGGCTGGCCCTCTTTAACTGTTCGATCGCGTCATCGATATTGCTGAGCTTTTCCGAGGCTATGGCCTTGCCATAATAGGCCGAGGCCAGATCTCCCTTTTTCTCGATCGCCCGGTCATAGAATTTTACGGCTTCGCCGACATAATATCCCTGCTCGGTCTTATCGGTTTCGGCGTTAGCCCTGGCCATGTTTATCAAAGCCGTCCTTAAATACGGCACCGGGTTGCTCGGATCGAGCTCCATGACTTTTTTATAAAGATTTTCGGCCCACTCCAAGGCTCCCCGGGTATAAAACGAGGCGTTTTCGTAAATAAGGGCCAAAGATTCGTTGTTCATGGCTTTATTCCCCGAAATCTCAACGGCCTTTTTCCCGTTCTCGATCGCTAAGCTCAAATTGGCGCCTACTTCCGCCTGTCCCCCTCCGGCCAAAGCTATTTGATTGGCCTTGGACATATAATTATTAGCCAAACCCAGGTAGTAACTATCCTGATATGGCGCCAAAGAGATAGCTCTTTGTAATTTCAGGATTTTACTGTCCACGACCTGGTCATCGATGGCTTTTTTAGCGTAAATATCGCCCATATACATCTTAAGCCCCATAGTGAACAAAACGACTACGCCGGCGCTTACGCACAAAAATATCGCGGCCAAAGCCAGGGCATACTTGGCCGAAGACCGGAAAGACAGCTTAAGCGTTTTGAATTTTTCGGGATACATTATTATGGCGACCGATACGGCTAAAACGGATATTATGACATTAACCAGGATTATCGAACCGTTTTGGGCGAACAAGAGGGCGAAAAGAATAATCGAAATCAGACTGGCGAATAGCGCCAGGAGAATTGAATTAACGCTCTTTTCCTCGGTTTTTATCAGCGTCAGGAAGGTAATGGAGAGCGCGATCAAGACCACGATACCGACGGCCACCGTACCCAAAACCCCGACCGAGGAGAGAAGTTCGAATACAATACCGCTCGCGTTATCGAAGCGCATGTTCCACAGCGGCGAACCGTTAAAGCTCAGGTCGCGGAAACGGGAAAAATTATAATAGAACGTCGAGGGACCGGAGCCGAAAATCGGATTTTCCATTACGCTGTTCCTGGAAATCTCCCAGGAAGCTCCCCGGGACAGGCTGACTTCAGCCGGCAAATTCAGAGTGGCGATATTAAAATTTCCCAATACCAGCAAAATGATCAAAGCCAGAAAAACGAACAAGGGTATCAGGAGATTATTATTCGTGATTTTTATGATCTTTGACAGGAAGAACATTAAAACGATCACAATACTCACTATGGCCACGGGCCAAAAGGTAAAACCGTTGAGCAGGGCCAATATGGCCAGATCGAGAGCGACGATCAAACCCGACAGGATTTTTAAAATATAAACCGGCGCTTTCCGGGCCTGCGGCATTAATTCCCGCGTTTGGGCCGCCGCGATAAGTAAGATCGGCAGAATTATTACCAAATACATGGTCAATTCGGAGAGCGAACCCAGCGGATTAAAACTCTGGGCATGGGTAAAAGAGGCTGGCCACATGTATATTTTAATAAGCTGCAGGAAAGAAAAAAGCGTTAAAACCGTGCCGGAAGCAAAAGCGGACCAGAATACGGTTTTTACGCGCTCCTTAGAAAGATTATTGATGACCAGATAATAAAACAAAATAAAAATGACCAAGGCCAGAAGGCTTTTGCTGGAGCCGCCGTAAGAACCGATCAGGCTGTCTTTACTGCTTATCGACATTATCGTGGAAACCGCGAAAACCACCAAGGTAGCTAATATCGGCAGATCCAGAGGCGTCCTTTTAAGGGTTAATTCGCCCAATATGGCGCCTTTGGTTACCCAGGCAACGACACCTAAGAGCACCAGAAAATAGAACAAAAGCAGCTTCTCAAAACCCATGCCCTGGGCCACCAACCCGGTAAAAAACAAAGGGCAAAGGAAAAAAACCAGGCAAATCGCCCCTATTATTATAATATCCAGCCCCTTGGTCGAGGTGTTTTTGCCGGCCTTGATCTGATTATTTTGTTTTAATTCTTCCATATTTTTTTACCTTAAAGATAAAAAACCGCCAAAAGAGGCTTTTTTGCCCCTTAAAAAATTTCGGTCGTTTATCCACAATTAATATATAAACTTCTATTATTTTATCAGAAATAAAAGGCCATGTCTAATAAAATCAGGAAATAATACTATGCGCGCGATAAATAAAAAATTGATTTTAATCTAATAGTTCAAGATAGCCTTTGGCGGTATTTTCCCACGAAAACCGATGTTGGCGCTTGTCGCGGTTTGTCGCCAAGAAAGAAGCCGGGTTGCTGCTGTTTAAAACCACGGAAATAGCGCCCGCAATTTCCGCGATATTTCCGGAATCGACCAGCAAGGCCTCTTGGCCGACAACTTCCGGCAGGCTTGAATTAGATCCGGCTATGACCGGCACGCCGCAGGCAGCCGCTTCCAGGGGTGGAAACCCGAAACCCTCGTAAAACGAAGGGTAAACGAACAGGGCGGCCAGATTGTAAATATAAACCTTGTCTTCTTCGTCTATATAACCGATGAATTTTATGTCTTGGCGGTATTTCGATTCCCGCCATTCCCGGAAAATATCTTCAGATTTCCAGCCTTTAGCTCCGGCGATAACGAGCTTCATGTCCCTTAGACCGCTGTTGGCGTCCCGAAAGATGCCGTAAGCCCGGATCAGACCGGGTACGTTCTTGCGCGGCTCAAGATTACCTACGTACAGTATAAAATTCGGCGGTAAGCCGTATTTTTTCCGCACGGCCTCGAATTCTTCCCGTTTTTCCGTCCGGTCAAGCGGCTGATAACGGCGGCTGATGCCCGGGCGGATAACCTTTATCCGGGCCTCGTCGATGCCGCAAAGTTCGATTATGTCGCGCTTGGTATTTTCGCTGACCGCCGCGATCATGTCGAATTCTTTAAGTATCTTTTTGACGTTAAGGGCGCGATGCCAGATATTCTTGCGCAGGGAAAAAAACTCGGGATAACGCAGGAAAGACAGATCGTGGACGGTTATGATCTTCCGGCAACGGCTGGATAAGGACAAAAAATTAATGTGGGGAGCGATAAACCGTTCTACTCCGAGCAGGCGGTCGATCTTCGGGCGGCTCAGGGTTTTCTGCATAAAATAATTGAATATCTTATTCGGATAGCGGATGCGGACGACCCGCGCGTTATCGGCGTTGAATTCCGGGATCCTGGAACTAACATCGCGGCCGGAATTATAAAAAAGCCGGTATTCCCGGCTTCGATCGACCTCTAATATTTTCCGCACGAGATTATAAGTATAGCCGGACACGCCGCTCCAGTTTTCATCCATCAGGGTTCGGATGTCGATGCCTATTTTCATACTAAAAAATATTATCTAATTATACCAAGCGAACGCTTCTACTGCGCGTGCATTTTATTACTGTATCACAATATCCCTGCCCGCCGGCAGGCAGGCAATATCTAATATCCAATTATATTTATCATTAAGCATTCTTCATTCGAAATTTCCCATATTCCTCTTCAATAAAGCTCTTTATCTCCTCCTTGAATCTCTCTTTTGAAAATTTCATGGCATGCTCCCGAATTGCGGCCGGATTATATTTGGCCGCGTCAAACTTTTTAACGGCCCCGATGATCGCCGCCGGCGTCTGCTCGTCAAAAAACTCTCCACTTACGCCCTCTTTGATCGTTTCCGTGGCCCCGCTCTTGCGGTAAGCGATGACCGGCCGGCCGGACGCCTGCGCTTCTATGACCGTGATGCCGAAATCCTCGTCCTGGGGGTGCACGAAAGCCTGGCAATCCGCGTAAAGCCGGGCCCGTTCCTCGTTGTTCACGCGTCCCAAAAATTCAATATTAGCCGCGGTACCCGCGATCTTTTTGAGCCGGAGCATATCCGGCCCGCTACCGTATATTTTTAATTTCAGGCCCAGTTCCTTAAAGGCCTCGATCACGATATCCACCCTTTTATAAGGGTTCAGGCGGCAACCGGCGAGAAAATATTTGTCCGCCGGCTTTTCCCGGGCGACATAAAATTTATCAAGCTCCACCGGCGGATAGATCAGCGTGGAATTCTGGCGGTAATATTTTCTTATCCGGTTTTGAACCGTCCTGGAGTTGGCGATATAAGCGTCCACCCGGTCCGCCGCCACCCGGTCCCAGACCCGGATATAATTTAAAACCAGGGAGATCAGTTTCTTGAAATATTTATTGTACTTAAGCTCGCTGATATACTGATGCGTATAATCCCAAAGATAACGGGTGGGAGTATGGCAATAGCAGACATGGAGCGTGTCCAGGGGCGTGATCACGCCTTTGGCGAAAGAACTGGAGTCGGAGAGCACCAGATCGTAAGAGCTTAGATCAAAAAATTCCGTGGCCATGGGCATGAATGGCATATACCACTGGTAATGGCTGACGCCGCCCGGAAGCTTCTGGATTATAGAGGTGTGTATTTTTTTTCCGGCGTAATATTTGGCCGCGTTTTTTTCTTCGTAGAGCAGGGTATAGATCGGCGCTTCCGGAAAAATTTCCGCGAAAACCCTGAGTACCGCCTCGGCTCCCCCGTCCTGCGCCAGGTGGTCATGCACTAAAGCGACTTTGATTGGCGATTGCCGATTGGCGATTTTCGAATTATTGTCTTGATAATTATTCATATCATGATTTTTTATTTAAAAAACAAAAAAAACTAAAAAATAAAAATCCAGCTAACCACTTCGCCACGGCCAACAACGCCGTGGTTTTTTATTTAAAAAAAGTTAAATGTCAATTGTCAAATGTTAATTGTCGTTATCACGCCGCTTTTCTTCTCCTGATTACCGCCAACGGAGTCCTGAATAAAATAGCCAGATCAAAGAGCAGGGACCAGTTCTCGATATAATAGGTGTCAAGCTTTACCTCTTCTTCGAACGAGAGATCGCTCCGGCCCGAGATCTGGGCCAGGCCGGTTATGCCGGGTTTAATGGTCATAACCTTCTTGTGGCGCGCCTCATATTGCGTTACCTCCCGCGGCTGGTGCGGACGCGGACCGACCAGGCTCATATTACCCCAAAAAACGTTAAAGAACTGGGGTAATTCGTCTATGCTCCATCGGCGGATAAACCGCCCCAGGCGCGTAACGCGCGGATCATTAACGATCTTATAGACCGGTCCTTCTTTGGAATTCTGTTCGCGGATCAATTCCTTTTCATAGTTTTCCGCCGCGCCGCTGGCGTATTCCGCGCCCGTACAGTACTGGATGAGCATGGAGCGGAATTTAAGCAGTTTGAATTTTCGGCCTGCCTGGCCGACTCTTTCGTTCATGTATAAGACCGGCCCCCGGGAATCAAGTTTTACCGCCAGTGCCGCCAAAAGAAACAAGGGACTGGTTACGGTAATAAGGATAACGGCTCCGATAATATCGAAGATCCGCTTGATTATCCGCCCCCAGCCGTCCAGGGGCGTTTTTTTGACCTCGACGATCGGGATACCCGCTATTTCCGTCACTTCAGTTTTAAGAACTTTGGCGCCTAAAAGATCGGCGGCGTATTTAAAGGTCAGGTGATATTCATCGGCGAAATCATAAAGCCTTAGGGTTTCCGCCTTGCTTAAATTTGGATCGCTTTGGATAAGCTCGTCCGCCTCTTTCGCTTTAAGGAATTCGACCAATTCGTCCCGCGCCGCCAGATCGAAACTTCTCAGCCTTTTCACGACCTCAAAACCGGAGTCGCGGTTAACGGAAAATTCGTGGATCAGATTTTCCGTGGTTTTGCTGTTCCCCACCAAAACCACCTTATGCACGCCGATACCGCTCCGGAATAAAGCGCGCTGCAGTAGCCTGACCAGGCTGCGGGCGAAACTTATATATATGATCGCCAATATCAACCCGGCTAAAACAATAAAACGGGAGTCGAATAACTCCCGTCTGATGAAAATAAGCACAACAACCAGCATAAAACCGGTTGAACAGGCCAGGACCACGCGATAAAGCTCTTTTGCGAGCTTTCTGGCGCTCCTGATATTATAAAGTCCCGCCAAAGCGAAAATTATAAGCCACAACGCCGCTACGATCGATACCGCCTTGAGATAACCGTAAAAATCCAGATTAAATATGACCGGACGGTATGTCTGGAAAAATTCGGCATAACGTATGTAGTAAGCCGAGATCCCCGCTAAAATTATCGCGGCGAAATCCAGTGGCACCAGTAAAAACGAAAAAAAGAGTTCTGAACGCTTCATAACTCATAACTCATAACTCATAACTCATAACTTTGCTTTGTTATGAGTTTTAAGTTACGAGAAAAAAAATTCTAATAATATCGGGGCAAGCTATAAGCCGGATTCTGTATCCGCCGAATCGGCGGACGATGGCCATTTATCTAGGATCGTTGTTACCAACGACCTCATGCGAACCACTTATCTTCACCCCGAATTCTCGGAATGAGTTTGTTCTTGCTCCAGGCAGGGTTTACCGCGCATTCCGCTCGCGCGGAAGCGAAGCTTGTAGCCTTTTGACTCGAGGACAAAAGACACCAAGCGACTTTTCACTCTTCCCCCGAGGAAAGCAAAGCTTTCTTTTCGGGGTAGTATGGTCTCTGTGGCACTTTCCCTAAGGTTTCCCTCGGTCGCCGTTAGCGACTGCCGTTTTGAATTTCAGATACGCCGTCTTCGAAAATCGAAAATCGGCAATCGTCAATCCAAAGAGTCCGGACTTTCCTCTCTGCTTAACTAAAGCTAAGAAGAGCGGCCATCCGCTTACCACGATATTACTAGAATTTAATGTTCTTGATTTATAGCAACTCTAATTTATATTACCAATATTGATACAAAAAGTCAATTAAAATAGATAAAATCAATAATGTTTTTATATTTTTTATTGTTTAACATTAGAGAAATTTTAATTTATTCCGTGGTAGCACTTGACAATATAAAAAATATATGCTATATTAATAAATTAGCGGTGGCGATCGGCCGGTCTTCCGGCCGGTTGCCACCGATATATACAAGCACAACCAGTTTTATATAATAATAAAACATTTCCTGTAAAAACAGCTAAAAACCACTCTGAACTATAAAGAGTGGTTTTTAGTTTTAACATGTGGTAGAGACGCCCCGCCGGGGCGTCTCTACGCTTGTGGACTTGACAAATCAATGAAAATTTGTTAAAGTCAAAATAATTTTCGCTCCTTGAAAATCAATTTTTACGGTGTCTGCCTGAATTAGCGGCGCTATGTCCGGGATGGGCCTGGATGTAAAAAACCGTTTGACGGCGGATGCAAGGAGAACACAATGGAAGAAGAAATCACAATGGGCCAGGTAAGAGAATTGTTTGAGCAAAGCAAGGAAAAAAACGGCCACCGGCGAATCAACCGGCAAAATGCGCAGGCTTTTTTGCGCAATCCCGATCGGTTTAATACCGGCAAATTTGAACCTCGGAAACCAGATGTTTATTCTATTACGGTTGACTATGATAAGGGTATCGAAAAAATGATAGATGCTGGCTGTTACAGCCATGTATCCATAGATTGCCTCAACCAAGATGACGGTAATTACAATCGTGTCGTTGAAAATCTCTACGAAACTAATATAACAACGATGAAAGCCGCTGAAAACAAAGCTGGCAAAACCACTATCACCGTTGAACTTATCAACCCGAACAAGGTGGTGAGTAGTGACGATTTTCTGTGTTACCTAAAAGAAAACGGTCTGCGCCCGGCTTCGCTTCCGGAATTCCTGTCTTTCCTGTCCTCTCACCACGAACTTCCCGTGGGTACCTCTGTCATCGCTTGCCTTGATTCTTTTATGCATGAAGATTATAGTAGCGAGGGCGAGGAAGATCGTCTCACCTTCTGCGCGGTCAGGAGCGGGTGGGATTCAAGAATGCTCAGAGCTGTAGATTATTATGAAAATTGGAGCCAGGATACTAATTTTCTCGCCGTCCGCGAATCGGTCCAAGCACCGCAACCGCTTAAAACCTTTCTCCTCTTTGAAGAAATCCATGATCCTACCGTACCCGGCCCTGATCCCAGAAAAATACTGGCCACGATCCAGGCGACAGACGAAAAGGCTGCCGCCGCTCATCTCGGGGGTGAATATATAAGATTCCTCGGCCCCCTGGATAATGGACCCAGTATATTATTGCCCAGGAAACTTTTCAAACCATGCGGGAAATACAGGACGCGTGATATGATGGAATTTAGACAAGACGGACTTTATATTTGCATAGATGCCAGATGTGCAGAGCACTATATTCGCATAGAGGAAGTTCCAAATATTATCGCGTCATAAGAAGGAGAAAAAGATGGCTACTCTGCGAACTTTCACTCTTCTGGGGGATGCCCCTTTGGGTCCGGCAGAATGCGCCCAGGGACGATACTGCGTGCTTGTTGAAGCCGAAAACGAAGAAGCGGTCGCGGAATATTTGGGCGGCCGGTTCTCGAAAAGCTTATCGGCGATTTTCCTGCCCCAATCCCTTTTTAAACCGTTCCTTCCCGGCATCTTAAAGTTCGAAAAAGATCGCTTTTGCGTTTATCTTAAGAGCGGTCTTTTTGAAAGGGGTGTCCGGATTCAGATGCCGGAAAAAATCAGGCTTAAGGCTTAACTATAACCCATTTTATCGGAGGAAATATGAAAAAAGCCGCCAAAACCCTGACCACCTTCATTCTTTCCGGCCACGATCCGTTCGGGCCGGAGTATGAAGACGGCTGGTCCGGATCCGACTGGGGAAATATGCTTATTGACGCCCATGACGAAGAAAGCGTGGCTAGATATTTCGGCGGCCGGTATTGTCCTGAAAAACAAGCCATAGAATTGCCCAAAAAGTTATTCAAACGGACGACCCATAACGGCCGGAGATGCAAAAAATTCACGAAAGACGGTCTCGTTGTCTTTTTAAGCGACGATAACGACCGGTTTCGTTCGATCCGAAAAGCGGAAAAGCTTATAGTCAAAGATTAAAACACAACGGCTGAAAAATCAGCCGTTTTTTATTTTGTCATTCTGGAGCGAAGCCGCGGCGAAGCGATAGAACCCCTTTTGACTGATCGAATAATTTAAAACCGTAGCGCAATTTCTAATTTCCAATTTCGCGCGAGCGCAGCAAGAGTTTAATATCACGAGCCCGCAGGCGAGTTTTAACTATGCTTCCTTCTCAGGTAATCAACAACCCCTAAAGTCGATCGATTCCCCTTCTCCGGCGGGAACCAAGTCTGGCCTTCTAATAGCGGATGCCCTTCGTGCTTATAAAAGATCTTTTTCTCTTCCCGTTCCCACATAGCGAAAACCTTATCCGCGCTCCGCATATCTATCTTCTGCTCATAGTCCAATAAAGCCCTGTTCAAATACAAAAACCCCCTCGGGAACTTCTTGCTTATCCGAAGCGTCAGCTCCCAGTCTTCCCAGAATTTAATATTCTCGTCCCAGCCCCCCAGTTTCATTATCTCTTTGCGCTTATGGCACATCGAGCTGGTGTCTATCATTATCCGCCGGTGCCATAAGCGCTTCAAATCGAAATACCGGTCCGCGTTGGTGTATTCATCCCGCACTCTTTTTTCCTCCCCGTTCTCATCCACCAGGGTCAGACGATAATTTTTCTTGCAGAATACCAGCACGCGGGCCTTATCGCCCGCGAATGCCTTATTCATTAGCTCAAGGAATTCCGGATACCAGGCGTTATCGGAGTCGAGATAAGCGACAAGCTCTCCCTGCGCTTTCTTAAGGCCGTAATTACGGACCGCGGCCGGTCCGACGTTTTTCTTTAATTTATAATAACGGATCCGCGGATCAGTAAACCGCTTTACAAGTTCTTCCGTGGCGTCTTTGGACGCGTCATCGACGATGATCAATTCAAAAAACGGATAAGTCTGCGCCAAAACAGACTGGATCGCCCGCCATAAAATATAGGCGCGGTCATGCGTCGCCGTTATCACAGAAAATTTAGGCTTAAAGTTTTTCATAATATTAAGATTTATATTATAATAATAGTTTAAATAAAAATATCTTTTTAAGCAAACCGCGAAACAAACTGTCCGCGTTTCGTTTTTTTTCGTCAGTTTCCGAATTCGGAAATGCGAAAGCAACGAATATTCACAAAATTTAACGAAAAAAATTCTTAGGAAAAAATCAAAACCGCCTTAAACGGCGGTTTTTCTATGAACATTTTTGAATATAGGCCGAGACATATTCCCATATCAGGGGTATGGCGTCGCTTAATCTTGCGCAGGTAGCGTATTTTTTGTCGCTACAAAGATTATACGAATTTAAAATCCCGACCAAAGCCCCCTTGGTCGTGACAATAATTCCGCCGGAGTCTCCCGCCTCCGCGTCAAGCGTCAACGGATAATGGTCGTAATGCTGGCAAGGCTGGGTGCGGTAACGGCACGATATCTTATTTTCCCGGACAAAGTATTCCGGTATTTGCAGGCCGTAATGCAGATCCACCAGCCGGTGCCACAAAACCCCGTTTTTCCGAGTCAAACCGCCGTCCCGGCGGCCGAGATAAATTATCGACCGCGGGTTGTCGCCGCCCGTCTCCGGACAAGCGAAATAAAACTTGAAGCAATGATAAGCGCTCCCTTCCGGCAAAAATAATTTGCATAAAGCGATATCGCGAAGCGGGTCAAGGGCGCATATCTGGAAACCGGAAAATATCCGGCCGTCGGCCAATCTTGTTTTTAAGATACCCGAAGAAAAATAAACGCAGTGGGCGCTGGTCAAAAAATAACCGTCCTGGGTTAAAAGCAGGCCGCTGCCCAGATGGCTACCGCCGGCATAAAGTATTTCTATGATCGCATTGGCGATATAAGCCTCCGAAAACTCGGCAGTGGACCTCTGAAAACATCCGAAGTTGTTCAAAAAACCGGAGAGCGACTGAGGCGAACCCGATGGCTGATCGGCGGACATTATTCCCTCCTAATAATATTTTAAAGTTCAATTATTTTTATCTTTTAAAAGACGAAAACTATAATAATCCGGCTTTAATACCATAACGTATCTTTCGCGTTAAATCAAGATAAAACTCCAAATTATTGAGCGTAGCCAGCCTTTGCCCGAGAGGCTCACGGATCTTGAATAAATAATGAAGATAAGCCCTGGATAAATTCCTGAGTTCCGATAATTTACTCTCCGGATTGATCGGTTTAAAATCTTTCGCGAATTTCGCGTTAGTAATATTCTCGGTTTTATAAAAATTATTTTTTGATATATCTGTCGGCCGCAAATCGGCAATCGGCAATCGCCAATCGAAAATCCGACCGTGCCTTCCTTCCCGCGTCGGTATCACGCAGTCGAGCATATCCACCCCGCGCTTTACCGCCTCGACGATATTCTCGGGATAGCCGACGCCCATAAGATAGCGCGGCTTGTCGGCCGGCATTTCCGGCACGAGGTAATCCAAAACCGCATACATCTCGGCCGCCGATTCCCCGACCGACAGGCCGCCGATGTTGTAGCCGTCCCAGCCGATATCCTTTAAATCTCTCAGGCTCTTCAGCCGCAACTCCTTATCTAAACCTCCCTGAATAACGCAGTGGAGCAATGGCTTTTTCCCTTTTAATTTATCATGATATTTTTTCGTTTTCCGGGCCCAGGCAGTGGTCAGATCCACTGATCGTTCGATATATTTCCGTTCCGCCGGCAGAGCCACGCATTCGTCAAGGCAAACAGCGATATCGACGCCCAGGTCCGTCTGGATCTTCAGGGATCTTTCCGGTGTTAAATAGTATTCCCGACCGTCGACATAAGACTTAAAACGCACTCCGTCGGCTGTCAGTTTTACCAGGTTTTCGCCAGATCTTTTTTTCGTACCGGCCAAAGAAAAAACCTGAAAACCGCCCGAGTCGGTAAGAATGGGCTTGTCCCAATCCATGAATTCATGAAGTCCGCCCGCTTTCTTGATAAGCTTCTCGCCGGGCCTGAGCATCAAATGATAAGTGTTGGATAAAAGTATCTGCGCCTTCAAACGCCGCATCTCTCCGGTCGCCACCTGCTTGACCGCGCCCTGAGTCGCGACCGGCATGAAAAACGGAGTCTTGATTTTACCGTGGGCTGTATGCAAAATACCCGACCTGGCCTTGCTGATTTTTGAATATTTGGTGACTTTAAACATACTTTCAAGGACACAAGATACAAGGATACAAAAAAATCCCAATATCCAAACGGTTTGATATTTGGAATTTGTGATTTGAAACTTGTTTGTATCCTTTTATCTTGTGTCTTGTGTTTTGATTATTCAACCACTCCCGCCCCCCTCGCGATATCATCGTCCTCGAGCTTGGTGGTCTTGGCCGGAGTAGTAAAGTTCAACTCCGCTTCGGTTTCGTTGTCTCTGGCGGTAACGCTTGAACCGGGCAGGAGCACCATGATAGTATTCTTATCCTCCTCTTGCGGCGTGATTTTAAGGCTCCATTCGGCGCTCGAATCATAAACCGTAACAGGCAAACGCCCGATATCCCAAACCACTTCATGGGTACCCTCCAAATACTTAACGGCGCCGGCGGTTGACCTTTCTTTACCGTCCCAGCTAACGTATTTCGGGAGCTTGACCGATATCCTCAGATCCGAGAGTTCGTGCAGATTATTGTTGAGCTTCCAATAAACTTTATAGCTTGTGGTTTCCCCGGTTTTAGGCGGATGCGGCCCGGTGCCGACCGGAATATTGTCCTCATTGAAATAACGCGCCGACTCCTCGAGTTTAAGATCGCTGTTTATCCTTATAAGAACCGTATTGCTGCGGTTGTCGCCGTCTTCGGACCTCTCGGCTCCCTCTTCGATCTCCCCGACGCTGAATTGCGCGTAGCTTTCCGCCTGGTATTTTTTACCCGGATCGATCGCGCCGACGTTAAGGATATCTATGGAAAAATCGATCGTGCCCTCGGCGTGCTTAGCGATCGTCTCCAGGGCGGGTATTTCTTCCTTGCTCCAGGTGATCGTATTCCCCTTTTCCTTCCCCTTGTTTTCATCTTTTAAGCTCGCCCAATCAAGGAAATCGCTGTCCAATACGGCCATGATCACGACGTCTTTCATGTCGGTCTCGCCGCTGTTCTTATATACTATCGAATAATTCAGGGTTTGGCCGAAGTCGGCTCCCTGGTTATCCCGCGCCCCGTTCACTATCATGGTCAAATTAAGATCGCTCTTCATTACCTCGAAATTAAGCTTTGCTTCGTGGAATTTTATGTAGCGGCCGGAAACGGAACTGGCGGTAGCGGTAGCGCTATCACCGATGTTTTTCTCGAAGTAAACGACAATATCCTGCTTATCGGATTTTTTTTCGGTAAACTTTATCCTGATCGGCAATATTTTTTCTTCCTTCCCGAGACTCTCGATCTCCCAGACCCCCGGTCTTATCATCTTGGCCGGCGCCAACTTTCCCTTATCCTCTTCTTTCGGGGCCGGCGCGCCGATCTCGATATTTTCCTGCGGTTCGACCGTAAGGCGGAAATTGCCGATATAATTCTTTTCGTTCGGATTCAGCCTGATCGTAACCTCGTCCTCCTGCCCGATAAGGGCGCTCGCTATATAATCATAATCGATCTCGATGCCGATATCGTTTATCATGGTCGACGACATGGTCTCTTTCTTGAATTCGGAGGAAAAATTTTCCGGCGAATACGTCAAATCGGCGGTTATTATCCCCCGGTCGTTCTCGAGTCCGACCATCATACCCTTGATCTTTATCTTGCCTGTTTCCCGCGCTCCGACCGCTCCTATGTTCCACGATCCGATCTTATCGTTCTTTTCGTTGCCGCTTTCCGGATAGCTGTCCAGGAAGATGAAATTATCCGGGAATTTAACTTCTATCCGGACATCCCTGATATTTATATTGCTCAAATTCTTATAATGGATCGAATAAAAAAATTCTTCTCCGGCAGCCACTTCGCTTTTGCCTTCGATTGAAAATTCGACCGCGGTCGCGTCCGAACCGCCTCCTAAATAAAAATACCGGTAAGCCCCGTAAGCCGCGCCGGTTATTCCTCCGGTCATAAAAATAAAGAAAAAAAGCCAAAAAAAGAAGCCGCGGCGCTTCTTGATGTCCATTTTTTTCACGTCGATCATCTTGCCGTTATTATCTTCGTAAATTTCATGCAGGCTTTCATCTATTTCCTCTTCCATTTCCCGGCTGATGCCCTCTTCGCCGCCCCGGTCCCTTAAAGAGATTACGCCATCCTTGACGAATGCAGGATTTCGACTCACGTACGCGGATTCTTCTACCAATTCCTCAAAACTCTCGACTTCCTCATCGGTTGGCATCGGCCGCCGGATAAACTCCGCCAGCCCGGATTTTTTAGAATTTTTTATGACAATACTTTCGTCTATGTTGCTTTTGCCCCTGGGTTTTGCCATAGCTATATCGCTTAGGAATGTTTAAAATTTATTCGGGTCATAACCTGAAATCCGTCTCGTGTCTGGTATTCTTTATGATCTCGTCCGCCTTGATCTTCGCTTCCTGCTCCAGGAAGAACTTATTTACTCCGGGTACGAGCGAGAGCCATTTCCTGATAAGGTCGATGATCTTTTTTACCTTTACTTTGCCCCGGCCGATAAGCTCGTTTATTTTAGCGGCCGTTTCTTCGCCGACCAGCTTGAATTCCTTTTGTTTCTCCGGCGTCATGCCCGCGAAAATATCCCCGAGATCTTTTTCCAGAATAACCTCTATCTTTTTCTGGCGCGCCTTGAACGCCGGTGTTGCGCCTCCGTACGGACCCGCGCCTAATTGGCCTTCCCCCTCCCGGGTTTTGACCACCATCTCCGCTATTTCCTGACGGCGCCGGTTATCGGCGCCGCTTTCGGTTTCCGGCGTCGGTATGGTTTCGATCCTTTTCTCTTCTTTTTTCTCCCCTATTTCCGCGCCGCCCCGGATTCGATCTTTAAAACCTTCGATTTTTCCGATTATACTGTTGTCTTCCGCCATATTTTATATTTTTCTATCAAAAATTCGATAGTTAATGCTTAAAAATCTGTATTTATCCCTAAAAATTATTATACCATATTTTCTAAAAAAATAAAACCCGCCATATTTTAAGATTACCCTAAACCGTGTTATAATATAAACATAATAATTATCTAATAAATCAATATGCTAAAAACCGATAATATAAACGAGATCGCGGTCGCGGACAATGACGGCCATAAAATATCCTGGATCAATATCCGTAACGCCGGTAAAACCGAACTTGATTGGCTCCGCAAAAAATTCGATTTTAAGTTATCGCATCTGTCGGCCTCATCCGTCAAAGCCGTGACCCAAAGATCGATAATCGAAAAAACCGAAAACTATATTTTTATGATCCTGCACTTTCCCGTTTTAGCGGGCGATAAGGTGGTTACGGAAGAAATAGACTTCTTTGTGGGTAAGGATTATCTGGTCACGTCGCACGACAACAAGATCGGGGCCTTAAATGAATTATTCAGTTTTTACAAAAAAGAAAACGCCCCAGAAGATGGCGGCGTTATCGGCCTTCTGTGCCATATCCTGGAAAAACTGTCGGATATTCCCTTCGCGCTTCTCGACAAGAACGGTTCGGCGATAAACGAATTGGAAGACATGATATTCGATCACAAATCAAGAATGGCCGCTTCCCGCGTTTTATCGTTAAGGCTTGGCATTATAAACGCTTGCGAGGCCCTGCAAAACCATCAGCGCATCATTGATGTTCTCACTGAATACGCCGCCGAATTCCTTTCCGGCGGCAAAGCGCGGGAATTGACCAGAAAGATCCATCGGGACGCGAAAACCATCTGGCTTAATCTCGAAAACCAAAGGGAGATCGTCGAAGTGCTTAACAGCACGAACGAGTCTTTCATGAACTATCAGATCTCGAATATAATGAAAACCCTGACTATCTTTTCCGTGATCGTTTTTCCTCTTACCCTCTTAGCCGCTATATTCGGCATGAATACGGTTAACGGCATGCCGTTCATGGAAACGAAAAACGGTTTTTGGGCGATCATCGGCATAATGCTTTGCGGCAGTTTATTCATGGTGTTTTACTTCAAGGGGAAAAAATGGCTCTAGGGTTTCCGATTTGAGTACAAGATAAAAAAACCGAGCGGAAGATCCGCTCTTTTTTATTCCGCAAAACAGCCTGAAACCCGCAAACACTAAAAGCGATTGTCGGGTACGCGCAATCCTTCGTACCCCCTGAACACTTCCTCGATATCCTTAACCGTTTTTACTCCGACCAACCGCCGCCTCAAATCCCGCGCTCCGGATAGTCCGGCCGCGTAAGCGCAAAGCTGGCCGCGCATTTCCACTATCCCCCGCCCGCCTTTATGTTCCTCGGTAAGCCGGGCGTGCTCCAAGACGACTTTAAATACCGCCCGCGGCGAACGCGCGATATCCTGCCCGGTGCGGACGGCCTTGAATATCCACGGCCGCCCCAAAGCTCCGCGCGCGATCCCGATCCCGTCGGCTCCGGTCCGAGCTAATAATCCGGCGGCATGACTCCCGGCATTATCCCTCTTATCTTCCGGCGCCACAAGGCCCGCGACTCCAACCCCTCCGTTCGCTATGATAACGCCATCGAAATGGTCGCGGGCTTTTTTTATTATGGCCGTATCGATAGAACCGGAAAATCCCTGTTTTAGTGTCCGTCCATGGATCATCAAGGCGGCAATATCAAGATCCCTGACGAAATCAAGGAACTCGAGAATATCGGTATTGTTCACCCTGGTCCTGGTTTTTATCGAAACCGGCAGATCGGTACTGTCAATTACGCTTTTGACGATCTCCCGCGCCAGCGGCATATTATCCATTAAAATCGCGCCGGCGCCCTGCTTGGCGACTTTTTTGACCGGACAGCCGAAATTTATATCGATCCCGTCCGGACCGATCTTCTCCGTTATTATCCGCGCGGCCGCCGCGAAGTGTTCCGGCTTCGCCCCGAAAAGCTGGACCACGTACGGACGTTCTACCGGATCAAATTTAAGCATCTCAAGGGTTTTAGCCGGATCATAAACCAGGGCGGTCGCGCTCGCCATCTCGGAATAAACTACGTCCGCGCCGAATTTTTTGCAGATCCGGCGGAAGGCGCTGTCCGTATACCCGGCCATCGGCGCCAGGGCGTAGATCGGCCGGCCTTTGTTCTTTGATTTTTCCCAGAAATTACGCATAGTCTCAATTTAGCATGTTTGACAAAAATTACAAGTCATGCTAACGTATTCTAATTATTAGCGGATCTTTTAAAATTTTTTTAACCATAGTACGGGGAGGTTAAACAATGAAAACATTAAGAGTTCTGCTTTACGGATTCTGGGTCATGATCTCTATAGCCGCCTGCTATTTTCTGGCTACAAAATGGATGTTAAACAATGAAGATTCATATCGGATCACGGAAAGTATATCATATTTTACCGATCATCGTGAAGTTAATGCCTTCCCTGAATTTCCGGCTCCCTCCGATTATAAATCGGTAATTGCGCTTGATGAATCAAACTATGCGATAATAACAAAATATGATCTGGCGTTTTACAAAAAAATTTTTGTGAATGAGATGTTTTTCGGTGATGATGATGTCCGGATCGGATTCGCGAAATATGTTTACAGGCAAAATCCCGGTTTTTACCAAGGTTTTGATTTTGTTAAAACCATAAAACCCGTCGATCCTCCCGTCAAACTCAATTTCTGGCGAAGCTACGAGGTGAAAATATTGGCCGTTTCTACTGACGGAGAAATAAGTGTTGAATTTACTCCCGAATTCAACAACTGGATCGGATTCCTCGTGTTCGCGATGGTTTTTGTGATCATGATCATGGGGCTTAACCTGATTGCTGAAAAATTGGAATAACCACAAAAAAGAAAGGAACAAAAAATGGAGAAAACTAAGGTCGGGCCAATACAAATTATACAGTTAGCTACGGTAATTCTGCTGTTTTTCGGAGCCTTTTATTTTATAGGCTTTAAAGCGCGACAAGAGTCCCGTAATTCGCATGATCTGATGCCAGGCGCTTACGCCGGAATAACGATCATGGGAATTCCCGAGGAAATAGCGGACTTGTCGCCGGCCGTACCCCATGGGGTAGCCGTTATGACCGTGTCTCATGGCTATCCAGCCAAGGAAAAAGGGATAATTCCGGGTGATATTATAACCTCCCTGGACGGAAATGCGATTAAAAATATGCTCCAGTTCTTTGAAATTATGCACGACAAAAAACCGGCAGACGAATTAAGCGTCGGCATCCTGCGCGGCACGGAAAAACTTTCCTTCAGTCTTATATTGGCCGCGGACAGGCCGAAATAAAACTAATCCCAAAAACCAAAAGCACCCAACCGGGTGCTTCTTTTATAACTAACAAAAATTTTATTTTTTAAAAACTCTCTGTCCCTCCGGCGTATCCTCGACCGTCCAACCCAATTTTTCTATCTCCTTGCGCAGACGATCGGATTCCGCCCAATTTTTCGCCATCCGTGCCAATACCCTCGCCTTAAGAAGCTTTTCTATTTCTTCGTCCAATACTTCGCCCTCGTTCATTAATAAAGTCGTTGATGAAGAAGTTGATGAAGAAGTTGATGAAGAAGTTGATGAAGAAGTTGATGAAGAAGTTGATGAAGAAGTTGATGAAGAAGTTGATGAAGAAGTTGATGAAGAAGTTGATGAAGTATCTAGTTCTTTTTTTATGGATTTTAATTTGGATAAATTCAAACCCAACACCTTGTCAAAGTCCATAGCTAACGCTAATTTTTCATCATCTTTCAAATCGGATTTTAAAACCTCCTGTAACACCGCCATGGCCATTGGCGTATTTAGATCATCGTTTATAGCCCGTAAAAATTTATCCTTATACCGGTCAAAATTCACGCATTTATCATCTTCAAACTCTAAACTTTTTTCAAACATTCCATTTGATTCTTTTTCGCCTGCCGGAACACAGCTCAATTCTCTTATTTGATTATTAAGGTGTTCCAATCCGTCTTTGGCCGCCTTGAGCGAATCAAAGGTAAAGTTCATGTGTTTGCCGTAATTCGTCTGCATGCAGAGGAAACGAAAGGCCAAAGGTTCGAATCCTTTCTCTTCAATATCCCTTAAGGTATAAAAATTCTTGAATCTCTTGCTCATTTTTACGCCGTCGACAAGCAGATACTCGTTATGCAACCAATAATTGACCGGCGTTTCCGTATCGTATCCGATTACGCTCTGCGCGATCTCGTTCTCATGGTGCGGAAATTTAAGGTCGATGCCGCCGGTATGGATATCGAAAGGCATCCCCAATGCGGATTGGCCCATGGCCGAGCATTCAATGTGCCAGCCCGGACGGCCCGGCAGTCGCTCGCCGTTCAGTTCAAAATCCCAGTACGGCTCGCCGTCCTTGCACCCTTTCCAAAGGACAAAATCCTGGACATTTTCTTTTTCATATTCATCAGCATCAACCCTGGCCCCGGCCCTGAATCCGTCCATGTCTATATTGGTAAGCTTCCCATATTTATGGTCCGCGGCATATTTGGCGACATTAAAATACACCGAACCGTCTTTGCCGTAAGCGTAGCCGGCATCAACTATCGATTTGGTCAAAACCTGCATTTTTTCGACATATTCCCGATCGGCGGCATGCGGCACTATATCGGGCTTGTTTATATTCAATTTTCGCGTATCATCCCAAAAAATCCGTTCATATTCGCCGGTAAACCTGTTTAAGGCTTCCATCGGCTCCAGGTCCGGGTATTTCAACTTTGAATCCCTGATCGTTTTATCGTCAACATCGGTAATGTTCATCACCCATTTTACAGCCGTCTGCCCATAATTATACCTTAAGGTTCTATCCAGGATATCGGAAAATATATAAGCCCGTAAATTTCCGATATGAGCGAAATTATAAACCGTCGGGCCGCAGGTATAAAGACCGATTTTGGCCGGATCGATCGGCATGAACTTTTCTTTTTTCCGCGTAAGCGTATTGTATAAAAAAATATCGTCCATATTATACTTTGGTCTTAATATCAACACCGCTGAAGCCGTACAGGCCATGGATCGTTTCGCAGGCGGAGGCATAGGCTTTTTGCCCGTTATCGGCCCGCTGGCCGGTACTGCGCCACTCTTCCTCCCCTTCTTTTTTAACTTCGACCAGGCCGGTTTTGGAATTCCACTGGGTTTCAAAAAAGATCTCCTTGCCCCGGATCATCGCTTTGATTTTCTCCAAAGGCCATTTACTCCCGCTTTCCGCCTGATTTTTCCTTATGGCGCTCATTAGCTCGCCGTATTCTTTCATATTTTTTATTTAATGAATAAGTGAACATTTAAATTTTACCCTAAGCCGGAGTTTTTTGCAATTATTTTCCGGCGGCCTCATCAAAAAGGCCGGTGCTTAAATATTTTTCCCCCCGGTCCGGAAATATGGTAACAATATTACCGGCTTTAAGCTTCCCGGCTATTTTCAGGGCCGCGACCATGGCCGCCCCGGAGGACATGCCAACGAATATGCCTTCTTCCCGGACTATCCGGCGCGACATAAGGTACGCCTCCTCCGTGTCGATCATGATGATCTCGTCCAGTTTCGACCGGTCATAGATCGCCGGCACGATCGCCTCTTCCATATTCTTAAGCCCCTGGATATAGTGGCCTTTGACCGGTTCGGCGCTCACTATCTTTACGTCCGGCTTGTATTTCTTAAGAAACGCGGCCACGCCCATAAGCGTGCCGGACGTGCCGATGGAACTCACGAAATAATCGATTTCGCCCCCTGTCTGCCTCCAGATCTCCTGGGCCGTTGTTTCGTAGTGCGCGATCTGATTATACTCATTGGAAAATTGATCGGGTCGAAAATATTTATCGGGGAATTTTGCCGTGAGTTCTTTGCATTTAAGGATCGCCCCGTCCGTGCCTTTGTCTCCGGGGGTCAAAGTAACTTTAGCGCCGAAAGCGGCGATCATCTTCCGGCGTTCGACCGAAACCGCTTCGCTCATGACTATTTCCGACTTATATCCCTTGACCGCCCCGATCATGGCCAGGGCGATACCGGTATTCCCGGAGGTAGCTTCGATGATCGTCTTGTCCGGAGTTAATTTACCTTCGGCTTCCGCCTGTTCGATCATTTTAAGGGCGATCCGGTCTTTGATGCTTCCCCCCGGATTAACCCCCTCCACCTTGGCGTAAATATTAACGGCCGGTCGGGGATTTAATTTGTTTATTTTAACCATGGGCGTATGGCCGATGGTTTGAAGGATATTTTTGCAGATCATTTTATTATATTTATAAATTAATCTTTAAATAAAAGACCCCAGACCGAGCCGGGGCTTAAAAGGTTCATTCATCGTCTTCGTCCCTCCGCACAGGCGGAGGAACATAGTCCGGGAAAGTCCTGGCAAACCAAGACTCGAAATCCATGGTGCCGTTGCCTTCGCCCAGCTTTAAGATTATTTTTGGCAGTTTTTCCGGGTTTCTCGGCTTATGCCGATTATTGCCGCGTCTTTCATCTTTTTGAGGCGTTTGGGTTTGTTGTGCCGCTTCCACTAAATTAACCCTTTCAATGAGTAAATATAAACCGCTAATGCGCCAATTTCGCGGTTAGCGGAACCTTGGCCGGATTGAACACAAAAAACATTGGTAAACACAGCATAACACAAAAAAAAGAAAATGTCAAGCACTTTCTTTTTTTTCCGTAAAAATATTTATAAACGATCTTTAATATGGTTAAATAACTCTAATTTTACAATAAATTCACTTTAACCATTCTTCCTCCTGCCTTACTAGCAGTTTCGAGGCGCGCAAAGGATCGGCTATAATTTCTTTAACCACTTTTTCCATCCTCATGCCCTGAGAACCCTTAACCAGAATAAGGTCGTTTTCCCGGATCCGATCCTGCATAAAGCGGCCGACTTCGGAGGAATCCGAGAAACTGAAAATCCGGTCTTCTCCCATTCCCTCTTCTTTGGCTCCATGAGCTATGTGCCTGGCCCGCTCTCCGACCGTAAAGAGCCAGTCGAAGCCGGCCCGAGCCACGTATCGGCCGACATCCTTATGGCCCTCTTCGCTATATGCGCCAAGCTCGAGCATATCACCCAAAACGACGAATTTACCCGCACCCTCTTTAACCGGTATCCGCTTCAAAGCCCCTAAAGCCGCGATCGCGGATTTTGGTTCGGAGTTATAGGTATCGTCTATTATTGTCGTGTTTTTTATGCCCGGAATAAGACGCATCCGGCCTTTGGGCGAATCAAATTTCCGCAAAGCTTCCGATATTTCGATCTGATTCATGCCGAAGCTTAAACCGACGGCCGCGGCCGCCAGCGCGGCATAGACGGAATTGATGCCCAAAACTCCGGGGAGAAGTATGGGGGTGTGCGAACCTTTATAGCCCATCTTAAAATTGATCCCCTTTATGTTGGCGGCGATAGCCTCTCCCGAAAAACTATAGTTGATCTCCTGGGCGCGGATATCGGATCTTTCTTCCAGCCCGAAAGTAATTACCCGGGCGCGGCTTTCCGCCGCGATACGCCGGCAATCCTCGTTATCGTAATTTATGATCGACCATCCCGACGCCGGAATATTCCTGATAAGCTTGGCCTTCTCCTGGATCAATTTGTTCCTGGAACCGAAATTTTCCGCGTGCACCGTGCCGATCATGGTCAGGATGCCCACCTTGGGCCCGGCTATGTCCAAAAGATAATCCATGTCTCCCGGATGATCAATGCCCATCTCCAATACCAGGATCCGGGGATAATCCTCGTCCTTCCGCAAAGAAAGCTTAAAACCCCGCCAGAATATCCGGATCCATCCGAAAATATTCCTCCCGGGCGATGCCGCTCCGATTATGGTCAGGGGCAGGCCGAATTCGTTATTATAATTTTTAAGGCAAGAGCCTACCCGGAATTTCCTATTAAGAACGGCGTAAACCGCGTCCCGGGCGCTCGTTTTTCCGACGCTTCCGGTAATACCGACGACCTCCGGTTTCTGCTTCGCTATAACCAATTTCGCCAATATTTTAAGTTTTAGCTGTATGATCTTCTTTAGCATATTTTATTTATAACTCCCTGGGCTTTGTGATAAATATATTAGCATAATAATCTAAAAGCTAAAAGCAATTTTTATCTTTCTTTCGGCACCTGGTAATAATTCAAGATAAATTCGGCGATTTCCGAAAAGAGAGGGGCCGTCGAAGAATCCGCCCAGGCCACGTCTTTAGGGTCGTTCAATTTTACCAGCATAACGAATTTCGGGTCGTCGGCCGGCGCGAAGCCGATGAAGGTATGGATCGTCCGGCCCGCCTCATAACCCTTGGTTCCGCTGCCGGCCACCTGCGCCGTGCCGGTCTTGCCGCCGACGTAATAGCCTTTTACGGCCGCTCGCGTGGAATGGCCCTCTTCGACCACCCTGACCATCATGCCGGATAAAAGCAGCGAGGTTCTTTCGGAAATAACCCTTCTTACCGGCTGCGGCTGAGTTTTTATCCTTTCCCCTTCCGACGTCACTATTTCATCCACCACGTAAGGTTTCATCAAAATACCGCCGTTAACGACCGCCGCGTAAGCGGTTATGGTCTGGAGAGGAGTGACCGTTATTCCCTGGCCGAAAGTCGCGGTCGCGACCTCCACCGGCCTGATAACGTCGCGCTCCAGGTTAACGATATTACCGCTTCCTTCGCCCGGCAGCTCGATTCCGGTTTTTTGCCCGAAACCGAATTTTTTGACGTAATCCGCGAAAACCTCCGGGCCGGTTCTCTGCATAACATGGATCGAGCCGGTATTTAAGGATAGCTCCAGGACGGTGATCATATCGACCGTGCCGTGGCCGCCGAAAGTATCGAAGTCGGAATTTTTTATCGGTTTTGACCAGCCGGGTATCTTTATCGAACCCTTGTCGTTATAGGTGCTCTCCGGCGTGACCTTACCCTGGTCTATTCCGGCCGACATCGTAAAAATCTTGAAGATCGAACCGGGTTCGTATTGATCGAAGACCGCGGGATTATTGTAAATACTGATATCGTCCACCTTTCCGTAATTATTGGGGTCATAATCCGGCCAGGAGCACATCGCGATGATAGCGCCGGTTTTGGGCTCCATCACGATAACGGTTCCGCCGTCGGCGCCGTGCCGGAGGGCGGCAGCGTTAAGTTTTTGGCAGGCGTTGAACTGGATCGAGCGATTGATCGTCAGGATCAAATCGCTGCCGTTTTTAGGTTCGTTGAATTCCCGGTCATTAACGATGATCAGGCTGCCGTTACCCGACCTTTCCGCCTTGATCGATCCCGGGGCGCCGGTCAATTCCTCGTTAAAAAAATTCTCGAGGCCGTATCGTCCGATCTTTCCGGAATCGTCGAAACCCACGAAACCGAACAGATGGGAACCGATCGAAAATTCCGGATAATAACGGTATGCCTCCATTATGTGATCTATGCCCAGGCCGTGAAGCTCGTCGATATAAGGGTCGAGCGTTTCTTTTTCAACCTTGTATCGGATCGGTTCGTAAGGATCGTTTTCTTTTGATAATTTATCCAGATAAGCGGCAACAATGGATTTTTTTCTGGTTTCCAGTTCGAGCTCTCTTTTGATCGCCTTGAATTCTTCCCGGTTTTTAATATCGGCGGCCGCTATGCCGAGGCCATCGGAGGAGGTTGCTGAAAAATAAGGGTCTTCTTTAAGCATCTTATCGACCTCATCCTCCACGTTCTTTCGGTCGAATATTTCGTATAAACGATCGGCCGCCTCCGCGGGACTCTTAACGTCTTTCGGTATGGCGTAAACCAGGGCGAAATCCTTATTCGTGGCCACCGGGTAAAAATCCTTCCCGTCCGGGACCGGACTGTTCTGAATATATATTTCACCGCGCGACGGCTGCAGCTTATTATATACCTGGTGCTGGTCGGAGGCTAAAGCGACATAAAGATCGTTCTTTGATACCTGGAGTCCGTACAGGCGCAGCAGGATCGATCCGGCCAATAAAAAAATAACCGTCATGACCAGATTAAGACGATTACCGTTGTCGCTTTTTTTTCGGTTGTATTTGCTGGAAATCATAGCAAGGGTTTTCGTTTTTCTTAATGATTACACCCCTTGCGCCCGTCTCGGTCCGTGGTGTAAATTGTAATTTTTATTTTCTGGCTACCGCTTCGCTTATGACGGTAATGTATTCGATCGTCCCGGCTTTGACAAGATTCATGCCCAGTGCCCGCTTTTGTATGTTCTCGTAAGATTCTAATTCCGTTACCTTGTTCGTGACCAGCTTATTATTATTCTGCAGTTCCTCGGATTTAAGCCTTAACTCCCGCAGGACGAATCCTTTGATGGACAGGTCGTTTACGCTCGCCACGAAATAAATACCGTTGATTATTATAACAATAAACAAAAACTTATTCAAAATTCCCAGATAAGACCTTTCGGCCTTTTTCCCCGGAAAAATTTTAGCGTTAAAATTATAATTTTTATTTTTGTTTTTATCTTTTATTATCATAGAATCCGCTTGTTGAATAATCCGGAGATTTGGCCTAAGATCATACTGCCGCAAAGATGCCGATCGCTCTTTATGGATTATAATTTTATATCATATTTTCTCCGCCACCCTCATCTTGGCGCTCCTGGCCCTGGGATTCGCTGCGACCTCTTCGGCCGCCGGTAGAACCGTTTTTTTCGTAATTATCTTTAAAACCGCCTTATGGCCGCATTGGCAGACAGGTATCTCCGCCGGACAGACGCAATTCCGGCTTTCGGTTTTAAAGAAATTTTTCACTATCCTGTCTTCAAGGCTGTGGTAGGAAACGACGGCTATCCGCCCGCCCCTTTTCAGGATCCGAACCGCCTGCGGCAAGGCGTTTTCCAAATTACCCAGTTCATCGTTGGTGGCGATCCTTAACGCCTGAAAAGCGCGCGTGGCGAAATGGATCTTTTTGTTATGCCTATAAACCGCCGGTACGGATCCGCCGATTATGTTCACGAGTTCTCCGGTACTTTTTATTTCTCCCTCTTTTCTCGCCTGAACGATGGCCCGCGCTATTCTTCCCGCGAATCTTTCCTCCCCGTATTCCCGCAATATTCTCGCCAATTCCGACGCAGGATAACGATTAACGATATATTCTGTCGTCCGTTTTGCGTTTTCCGTTCTCTGGCCAAAGGCCATGTCTAGCGGAGCATCCAGTTGAAAAGAGAATCCCCGGCGCCGGTCTTCGAGTTGAGCTGATGATAGACCCAGATCAAATACAATGCCGGAAAAAACAGGTACCTCCGGAATCTCGGAATCCGCCCGAGCGGCAATCTCGGCTGACTCGCCCGCCGCCATGATCTTGTGTAAGTCTTTAAAATTTCCATGTATGATCTTTATGTTATTGTTTTTTTCAAATCTTTTCCGCGCGTGTTCGATGGCCAGGTTGTCCAGGTCGAAAGCCGCCACCAACCCCTTCTTGCCCACGCGCTCGGCCAACGCGGCCGTATATCCCCCCCCGCCCAAGGTACAATCCATGAATTTTTCTCCGGGTTTCGGATCAAGATACTCTAACACCTCCCCCAACATGACCGGTACGTGAATATATTTCATACGACATGGAGCACGGAGCATGAAGCACTAACGGTTTGCGCGTCGCGTGTCGCATGCTTCATGTTCCATGCGCTAAAGCACTAAAGCGCGCGTTCGGGCAAAAATAATACTCCGCAACTCCTCCGTATCCACCAGCGGCGCTTTTATTATCCGCACTTTCACGGTCTTGGGTTGCAGAGCGACTTTTGTTTCGCACTTGATTTTTTTTGTCATATTTTTATTTTTGTTTTTCCGCCCGAGGCGGATATTTTTGGTTTTTTTGCGTGATTCGACTTTCTTTATTTGTCAAATTCCCAGCTCACCCAGCGCCTCCGCGATTTCCCCGGAATCTTTTTCCGTACCTTGCTTATATTTATCCCAGGCTTCCTCTTCCCAGATTTCCAACCGATCGAACAATCCGGCGATCACGGTTTTTTTATTTAAAACCGCGAACTCCCTCAGGTATTCCGGCAAATTAATCCGGCCCTGATTATCAAGATCGACATCCATGGCTCCGGCCAGCATCAAACGGGAAAACGCCCGGGCCTTGGATTGGCTGATCGGCAGATCGGCGAGCTTCCGGGCGATCTTCTCCCATTGCTCATGGGTATATAAAAAGAGGCACCGATCCAGACCGCGGGTCACGACCGCCCCTCCCTTAAGCTTATCCCTGAATTTTACCGGAATCGCCAGCCTTCCCTTGTCGTCTAAATTATGTTTATATTCTCCGATAAACATATTGCGGCGGATTAATAAAAAATATAACAAGATGTTTTTTAGCACCTGCTATATTCTTCCTTTCTTTATGATTTTACCCCCGCCGCCTTTCCGGTTAGCAGGTGTAGTCCCCTTTTATTCGTGCGGGGTAAATTGATATCAGGTTGGGTTTTTCCGCCAAAAGGCGGCAAAGCCCAGCATAATTCAACTTATGAATTATATAAACACGACAAGCACGCAAACTAAGGATCAAGAGGAGGCTGATCTTGGGATTTTGCCCTTGATGATCAGACCCCTTCTTCGCCTTAATTTTTCCCGTTTCCGGGAATTTTTTTGTTTTTGCTCTTTTGAGGGAGCAAATAGCATCCCCATGCTATTGTTCCGTACCCCGAGAGGTTTTACGGAACTATTTTTTTGTTTTCTTGTTAGCGCGAAATGTCTTAGCTAACAATTTTATCCGCCCGGAAACGGTCTATGAACATATCTTATCCGGTTTATTTTATTTTTGTTTTTGTCTTTGACGTATTTTTTGGATTTTCTCCACTATTCCCCATTTCACACCATTATAATTTAATCATACACCACTTTTGCCCAAAAGTCAATCAGCCGTAAGATAGAAAAAACCAGCTAACTTAAGCTTTTTTATTAACAAAAAAACCGGCTTGTTAATAAGCGGCTCTTTGACCTTCTTTTATGGTTAATAACTTTTAAACCGTTTGTCAACAGGTAATCCACAACTCTTTCACGTAACGCATAACGTGGAACGCGTATACTGCTATCTATGCATTATGCGTTACGCGAGGATACGTTATATTCGGCTCCCGATCATATTCCGGCTTTATAACCGAAAATTTACCGGTATTTTTTTTAGTATTAGCCACTTTATCGTTCGTAACCGGCACCCCGAGCGCGTATCCCAGAGCATTGGCGGTTACCACGCCGATGCGCAGGGCGGTAAAACCGCCGCCATGATTACAGACGATAATTTTAGCGATATCTTTAAGTCGGTATTTATTTTTGTCCAGGATTTTTTTTATTGCCGGCAATAATTTTTCCGCCTGACTGTATTTGGCGCTGAATTTTTTCCGGGAAATTACTCGGGTCCCCTCTTTTAGATGAAGAGCAATATTATGGTCCTGGGTAGTATCGATAAATAAATCCATAAAATAAAGTTTCGTATATCCTTAAATACTGTCTAATATTAACTTTTTTTTGTTTATCCGTCAATCTACTTGACAATATATTGTTTCTATGATAATATATATCAAATTAACATGTTGTTAATTTAAACAATTTAAGATAAATGATTGCGGTCCTACCGTGATTATTTATATACCTGGCTCTTTGTAAACTTAATAACCAAATCAGTAACCAAGGAAGGGAGGTGTTCAGGTTTTTTTGGTTAGGAATTTATTTTTTTCGAAAACCCACAACAGAAACAGGAGAAACACATGAAACGTCTCGCGCTTATTATCACCATCATCATCGCCATCATCGCTCCCTTGTCCCCTGCTACGGCCTGCGACGGCCCCAACTGCGACACCATCACTGGCGCCTCTAACGGCACCGTGGACACCAGCCAATGGATGAGTCTCAACAAGGAGGCTTTGTCCGACGGCTGGAAATTTATGGCCGATGGCGGACAAAAAATCACGGGCCAGGGCCATGCCGGCTACGGCCTCTCTGTCGCCGGCAAGGGCGAACTTAATCAGGCGCACTGGATGAATAACCAGGCCGCCACGCCCAACGCCAACGTCTGGCATATGGACGCGGCGGACATGACGCTCAAGGCCGGTGCCGAAACCGGCGGCAGGTGCGCGGATTTCAAGATTGAAGCCGCCGCTAACCGCTCGGCTACGACCGAAACCCATGCTGGCGAAAACAGCATGTCTGCCAAGACGGGACACGCCGTCGACGCTTCATTCAGCGTCAAGGGCGCCAATCCGTCAGCCGCGGTTGATATCAGGAGTCAAACCGAATACCTTCAGATACCTACCAAATTCCAGGGCTATCAGACCGGAATAAGCGAGATTATTATCAAGGGCAACCGCTAACCGATATTTAACGGTCTGACAGCCCGCAGGCTGTCAGACCGCTTTACCACCACCCGAAAGGATAAAGCATGAAAAAAATCAAAAATCACTTGGTCTTACTCTTATTTCTCCTGACCCTGCCGACTGCCACTGTCCTGGCTAGCGACACCAGCAATGACACTACTACGGTTGGACAAGGACAGGAACAAGTGATGATCGACAACGGCCAGCAATACATGATCTTTGACGGTGGCAAACCCATCCGCCAATTCACCGGCGTTTATCCGGAAGCGGAGATGCCCAATTCCGCTCCCCTTCCCTACGAACAGTACAAATGGGGAGCAATGGAAAAATCGGTAAAAATATTTCCCCACGAGCTACTCTACGGGAAAGAAGAGGCGCTGGAAAAAGCCGGTGGGGTTGATAAGATCAAAGAAACCGGCCGATTTTTCCTGCCGCCCAACACCGATCCGGTGGTTCTCCTGAATGAAGCTCCGGGGCGACTAGGTGACTTTGAAATCTATACCGTTGAGTTGGACGCGCCGAATGGAGGCATGTCAGAGGAAACCCTCCTGATCCTACTCTCTTACGGCAAGCATCGTTCTGGTTCCCGCCGGGCTTACGCCGAACTTATGCCACTGAATAATCCGAAAGCGTCCGGAGTAGCCTTGCCGGCCGGAGCGAGCCAAGCCTTCGTGAACGGCAGTCAGGCGACTGCCCTGGCCGTCACTCCCGTCCTGGGATGGTCCCGGACCGTCGTTGAAATGCCTTACCGCGTTAAGGTCACTTTCTATAACGACGGGTACGTGCCCGTCCCGCCCGAGGTTTTCGGACGACGGGCGATCAAGCGCCTGACGCCCCGGGAACTCGGGGCGATCTATTTCGATTTCGACAAGTATTATCTCAGGCCGGACCAGGAAGAGACGGTTGTTCTCTGGGAAAAGGTTATTTATTCCCACTGGAACGACGTACCGATTTTTATTATCATAGGAGAATGCGACGAGCGCGGCTCCCTTGAATACAACGACCCCTTGGGTGCCAAGCGCGCAATAACGGTCAAAAACCGCATAATCGATGATTTAGCGGCGGCCGGATTCAACCGAGCGGAACTTAAGGAGAGGATCCTCTCTCCCTCCGAGGGTAAGAGGAATCTGCGTTTCACCGAGCACCAGAAAAACCGCACCGCCATGCTCTATTTCGCACGGAAAGCGTTTGTGGAAAAGGAGGTAAGTAAATGAAGAAAATCCCCTGGATTGTTCTCGGCCTGGCTATTATAACCCTGGTTCTCGGTGCCTGCGCCGGAACTAAGCACTACAACACCGACACGTCGATGGTCGCCGCGCCGCAAAACCTGCGCGGCCAGATGTATTTCTACAGCCCCGACACTAAACAGCCGGTCCCGGTTTCGGAGACCGTTCTGATCACTTCCCTGCGCCCGGTACCGCCGGAAAATCCGGAACCGGAGTCAACGCTGAAACCGTCCACCAAAACCTGGCTTGACCAGGAAGCGGAGAAACACAAATCCGGCAAAGAGGCGATCAACGAAATTGTCGCCTATACGCCGGACGGTGCCGCTCCGGACCGCAAGCACCGCGCTTTCGCTATCCAGGCGTACCTGGGGAAGAAGGGTATTAGCGTGCCCATCCACCCTGAACGCCGACATGGCGCTGATCTGGAGGGCGTGAGTCTAAGATAGCTCGCGCCCAATCGCACAAAACAATTTCACACCCCCTGACAAAGTCAGGGGTTTTTATTTTTTAACACCCTCTCCCGCGCCGCCCATAGGCGAGGGAGGGGGCTGGGGTGAGGGCAATTTCTACCAACAAAAAAAATCAGGGGTTTTTATTTGCGGCAAAAACAGTAGAGACGCCCCATCGGGGCGCCTCTACCGGCAATTTTATATAAACATATTTTTACCTCGGCACTTCTCTTTCTTCTGTTTTACCGCCCGGCACCTCCCTGATCCTTCCCCTTCCCGACGCCTCCATTCTTCTTCGTTCGGATGGAGATAATTTCCGTACCTGTTCGTCCGACGGCACCTCCCTGATCCGGCTTTCATTACCCGGGACTTCCCTGATCTGCGGCTTATCGGAAGGCACTTCTCTTATTCCTCCCTCCGCTGACGGCACCTCGCGAGTAGAACCGTCGGAAGACAATTCCATGTCGGGATGGTCTATGTTCCAGAAACTTTCGACCTTCGCCCTGGCCGTGGCGATATTATCGGGGCTCATATCCATGACCGGCCTGATTTTAGTGAACAATCCGCCCTTGGTTCCCCAATTAAGCTTAGATGGCCCGTCCACGCCGATCTTGTCCTCGGTCATAAGGATATTGAATCCTCCCCTGCCGAAAACGTCGCGGACGATGATCGTGTTGTCCGCGCGCGTCTCCCAGCTGGGCGCATGATCCATTCTTAAAAGCTCTTTGAGGCCTTGGCCCGTCATCTCCCGATTACCAGCGAAAATTTTCATATAGCCCAGGGCGGAATCGTAATTTCCTTTGATCGCGTTAGGCATGCTGTCGTAAGCGTCTATAAAAAATTCCTGGCGGTAATCTATACCCGATGATAAACTTAGTTCCCGGATCAATTTTATTTCCTCCGGATAATAATTCTTGTGCTTCATCCAGAATTCAAGGAGTTCGCGGTCTGCCGGAGAAAATCCGTCCTGATCGTGAATATCGATGCCGGTCTTTCGCGCGTCCTCAAGGCTTAATCCGTAGCTCTTGGAAAATTCATTGAATTTATTGAGTTCCTGGTCGATCTTCGCCGCCGTTTCGATATCCCCCTTGATCGCGCTGATCTCCTTTTCCGCTTCGATGATCTTCCGCTCTTTTAGATATTCGTAAGATTGCGTTTTGCCGGTTTCCTGGGATATGAATTCACCTTTTTCGTTTTTAAGATATTCATGGATACCCATCTCTCCGTTAGCGTCCTTTTCCAGGACGTAAGCGGCCCGGCCTATGCCCTTGGTTCCGATCCGGGTCTCGGTTTCGTCCGCGCCGACATAATCATTATCGCGCGCTATCTCGAAAGCCCGGCGATCCGCCCATTTTTCTATTCCCGCCCGGTCCTCGATATCGCCTTCATATCCGAAACCGCGGAGCTGTTCCTCGTTGGGTAAAAATCCCGGGTCCTTGATATTTCCGCCGGTTAACTGGCGCTTAAGCACGTGGGTAACACCGTCGCCTTTGCGGACGGTCGCGAGTTCGAACTGCGCTTTTCGGGAGTTTTCCCCGGTGATCAGACCCCGGTATTCGTCCCCTTCCGGAACCGTTCCCGGCAGAGGGGTTTCCGATGAATTGACGGGCGGCTCAACGGGTCCTTCGGGCGGAGAGACCGGCGGTTCATCGGGAGCAATATCCGCCTGAGAAGCGCCCGAATCCGGTATCGCGCCCATTTTGCCTAACTCATCCGGCACTGTTTCGATCCCGCCGGCAGGCGGAACGATCGGAGGTTCTCCGCCGCCGCTCGCTTGCCTCCCGACATATTCTTTAACTTTTTCCAATCCTTCTCCTATTTTACCGGCTATCGGCCCGGTTTTTCGGCCGACATAGTCGCTTATCTGGTCGCCCCAGAAATGCCTGACCAACCAACCGGCTCCGGCGAATCCGGCAGCCATGCCGGCTCCCCAGGCCATGCGCTTGCGTATTACCTTCTTGCGGCCTTGTTCCGTCTTTGAGTCGCGTTCCGAAATCGCCCTATCGAACCTTTCCGCCCATTTATCGCCGAGCTTATAACCGTTTAAAGCGATTTCGCCTTGCGCCAAAGAGCGTACGAGGTCATGCTGGCCGGTTACCCGTTTTTCCCAGGTGCCGAAATCGATCAATCCTTTGGATGTTTTATCATCTATCCAGTCGATGTTCAACCGCAGGGATTTCTTGTAAATTCCTCGTTTTTTGTCGTCAAGATTCTCGTCTTTGAGTTTTTCCAGTAAAGTTTCGGTTTTATGCCTGATCTTTTCCGCTTCCGAAAATTTTATGCCCAGACCGGCTTCCTCCAATTTGGTCTTTTCGGCGGTCAACTGTTCATGTTTTCTTCTCTCTTCATCGCTCAAATTTTCCTTAAAAGTGAATTTTTTAGCTTCGCCGCCGCCCAGATGTCCGTCATCCCACATCTTTGAATTTAGAATATTTATTTCCCGGGTAATTACCGCGTATCTTTTCTCTTCTTCGCTTCTCTCTCCGCGTCTGCCCAGCCCGTCGCCGGTTTTAAATTCCTTTTTGGCGCGCGCTCTGGCCATAAAGGCGCCCATGCCCGCCGCGGCCGGCACGACTACCGCCAATCCGGCCAAACTGGCTCCGGCAGCGGCCCGGGTGGCGTAACCCGAGGCCATATAGATCCCTCTTTCCGTAGCGACATTTTTCATTACTTTTAAAAATCCCCATTTATTGCTCTGCGTCCTCAATAATTTAGCTTCTATGCGCTTGTCGTTGCCGAAGAACCGGTTCATCTGCACCTTCCGGTCGATATCGTTCTTATAGAGCATGCCGACACCCTCGTTATAACCCAATTCCTCCTTTTTAAAACGCAAAACGTTCTCCAGCGCGCTTTCATATTTTTTTTGCGCCCTGTGATACATGTTCTTCTGGATCAGGGTTGCGTCTGGCAGACTGTATTCATAGGGCACTTCCCCTATTCGCTCGGCCGCCTCGTTAAGCTTACTATAAGCCTCGCTCTCTTTAGTGTTAGGCGTTTCCGGCGCGGACACGTATCTTACCTTAAGTTCGTCGGCGTTCCTGAACCGGCTTTTTTTGATTATATCGACATCGGGACCGTAATTATGCAAACCGGCTACCAGTTGCTTAAGTATCGCCCCGTGCGCCTCAAGTCCGCCCCCGATTATCTCCTTGGCGCTCTTTTTCTCGAGTTTGGCGATCTGGTAATGACGGCTGAATCCCTGCCAGGCTTTACTTAACCATTTAAGCCCCTTGACCTGACCCAGAACCTGACCTCCTTCTTTCGCGTTTTTCCTGTATTTTAAGGCCGCTTCATCCTGTATCCGTCCCAGGGTAAGCTGTTTAAGGTTCTCTATGACCAGAAGCTGCTGCCCTTCGGTCAATTTATTCAAACCAACCTCTTTTAAGGCTTTGGCGTCTTCCGGGCTGATTCCCAATATTTTCAAACGCTTGAATACGTGGTCCGAGATCCCTGAGTCCTTTTCCTTTTTCTCGTTTTTTTCCTCGGTCTTTTTCCGCTCCCCTCTTTTTCCGCCCGGAACTTCCTTTTCTTCGTCTAGCTTATCCGCGCTTAATATATCCCTTAGAACGGCTTCATCCTTTTCTATTATTTTTTCCCATTTTTCAAGATTTACGATCTCTTGCCCTATCTCTTCGGCCCAATTTTTCTCGTCTCCCGGATATTCGGCCGATTTTTCTTCTTTTTCCATCGCCTTTTCCAAGATCTCCAACCAGGCGATCTCGCGCCCGATCTCCTCGCGCCACCCTTCTTTGGCCTCCGGTCCCCTGTTTTCGGATTCGGTCCCCGTTTTCGTTTCGCCATCCCCGCCTGCTCCCTTTAATATCGCGTTCTCCCTAGCCAGATCGTCGTGCGCGCTCAAAACCGTTTCCAGCTCTTCCTCCGCTTTTTTCGCATCGCCGTCCTCGGGCCCGCTTACGTATTTCCACCGCTCCTTCGGAGATTCTTCGTAAAACTGTCTTCGCGCCTCCTCTTGAGCCAGCTTTGCCGTATCAATTTTATCCATTTCGACCTCCTCGCTCTTGGCTATACCCTCGATGATCTCCTCGGTTTTCTCCGGGGTGAGGTCCGCGTCCTCTTCGGGGATCGCGCCTTTTTCCTGATCCGATTTCCGCCAGATATCCCTAAACGCGTCCATTTCTTCCCGGGTCAAAACCGGACCATTGCCGATTCCAGGCTTGCCGCTGACCGCCGCGCCCGCTTCCTTGTCCTGAGAGCTTAATTTTTCCAATTCCTCGTAAAGCCTGCTTTTTAAAACATGGTTTTCGCTTTTATCCTCGTTCATTTCCTGAAGCAGTTTTTCCAGGATCATCTTCCGGCCTTCGCCCCGATAATTTTCGAGCATCCGTTCATATTCTTCATAAACGCCCTCTTCGCCCTTCGCCCCCGATTCGTCCGCGATTTCCTCGTTTTGAAGCTTTACGATTTCCTGCCACACGATCTCCCGCCGCCTCTTATACTTCTCCTTAGAATCGGATCTCAAATATTTTTCATCTTTAGCGATTATTACTCCCGCCCTCTCTACGGCTTTCCGGAAATTTTCCTTTGACACCAATCCATCGGGAATGTTCTCCGCTTTTTCTCCCGTCCCCGCCTCCGCCGTTTCCTGCGGTTTATCGGCCGATTCGGGCTCGGCTGATTTTTCTATTTCGGGTTCTTCCGTCAAAACGTCTGGTCTTTTTTCCTCTGCCGTCGCCCCCTTTATACGCAAGAGATCGTTGTCCGCTTTTATCCGTTCATAAAGCTCGCGGAGCTTCTCGAATAAAGCTTTTTGCATTTCCTGATCGTCCGAAGATTCTTCGATCGCTTTCGCCAATCCGTCTATTTGCGCCGCAAAGGGCGACATCTCGTCCGGTATATCGCCGTTTACTTTGATCTCGAGCATGCCGACCGTTTCCCGTATTTCATCGGCTTTTTTGGTATAATCGATTTTTTCTTCTGCCGCTTGCCCGGTGCCGTTTTCCGGGTCACTCTGGCCCTTTATGACGTCATTCCTGACCTGGGCCATAAAACCGGAAAAATCCGTGCCGTCCCCTTTTATCTTTTTAGGTTTTTTCGGCTTATCCTTTTTTTCAAAATCTTTTCTTCTTTCGCTCATATATTTTTGCTAATATTAAATTAAATAAATAATTTATTAAATTATACTTGACAATTTTTAATAATTGTGATATATTATTATAATTACCTAATCTGACTCCACGATCTTTAAAACCGAAGGTGCGAAAAATTTACATAAAAAATACCCCCAAAACCCACAAAATGAAAGGAAGCCGCAATGTACGAAAGCAAATCAAAGTACGAAACAATCCGGACGGACATCGTCCGGGTAAAAGTCCCGAAAGCCCCCCAACCCGGCGTTTTTGGTCCAGTCGCATGGATCGACCCCATGGTTATGGTGGTCGAGGGCAAAACCATCCATGTCGACGGCCACCTCCGCAACTACTACGTCGCTCAGGCCGCTTATGACGGCAACATGGGCGGATTAAAAAGGGAACGGATCGACGCCCACCTCAACTTCTATGTCAGTGCCGATATGTGCGGTAAGTGGATCGTCGCTCGAGCGGAACTGGTCCGCAAAATCACCGAAGGCCATGATCGCCACAACATGGTAATTAACTACTGGCCCATCGAAGCCGAAGCTACCCAGGAACACAAGTTCCCGGAAAAAAAGCCGAAAGAGGGCGATACTGTCCTCATGCAAATCCCGGGTACTGAACGACTCGTCGTCCTCCGCCCAATCCCACCCCGCCCCGAGCAACCGTAACGCGCACCTTCCCGCCAATCGACGCCCGAGAAGCAAGCGACAACGCTTCCTCGGGCGTTTTTCTTTTTTTGCCCTAAAAACCGGCCGCACTGAATTCGTGATTCGTGTAAATTCGTTATAAATTCGTGGCCATTCGTGTTTTAAAAAAAGAACAGCTTAAAACCGCCGTCTCACAATAAAAATATCTTTTAAATTGTCATTAAAAAACTCAAGCATGGTATTTTTGATATCAGATATAATTCGTAATAATATCCAATATCTAGTATCGCGAGGCCGTAGCCGAGCATAATATCAGCGAGCAACAGCGAGCGAATATCGCGACTAAAAAGCAATCACCAGAAAAATATCAAAAATCTTTAAAACCTTAATTCACAACATCTAATTCATCTATCACGACGATCTTTTTCGCTTCCAGGATACTATACAGGAATACGTCCGTAATATCGCGCCGGTATCTGAACTCCTTCGTGTCCATGATCGTATAATTTATCTCCCGGCCCAGTTCGCCTTCCATTTCCTTGATGACTTTGAGCAAACCCGGCCTGTGAAGACGCCCGACGATAAAGAGATCGACCGGCACTCCGGGCAAATTCACGAAAAAACCGGTCAATATAAGAAGTTTAAGATAACCGGTCTTTTGCAGTTTTTCTATAAAATCTTTTTCATAGAGAATCTGCGCTTTCATTATCAAGGCTTTAATTTCTTCAAATAGCACGAAATCCGCGTTGACCCGGAAATACTTCTTGTCCGTTTTAGACGGCTCATCGGTTTTACGGCCGGTTTTTTTATTGTTTTGAGAAGCTTCGCCGTTATCCTCGTCCTTAATCTCTCCTTCCGCGACGGCAGAGGTCAACAAACCGAATTTTTCCAGATTTTCGAGTTCCCGGCGCACCGAATTCGGCTGTAATTTAAGATCACGGGCCATTTCCCGGATATAATACTTCTTACCGGGATTAAGGAGGAATAATTTGAGTATTTTTACCCTGGCTTTTGAACCAAATAGTTTTCCTAACATATGCCTGTGTTTATCAGTAAAACGTTTCTAAAAAAATTTTCTTATATTAGGTAATTATCATACCCCCGGGAATGCTGAATCCAGATTTTAATATATTGGTGTTTTACTTAATGGATATTTATAGTATAATATTATATATAATAAAAGTCAAAAATTTTTATCTGATTTTAATGTACAAAAATAAGATCAAAGCGCGATGGACTATAAAATAGTACAACTAGGCTTAACCCCCGGCAAAAACGCCAATACCGTGGGGGATATTTTTATAGCGGAACCGGATACGACCAAAGAATCGCTGGCCGGCCGGATTTTTGTTTTGATCGAAGTTGAATCTAAGCGGTCCGAAGGGGTAAAAATAATTAACTTCCTGCTGGACAACATCAATTACAACTATTATCAGAACGAAAAGATCTATTTGCGGGAAAGGATAAACGCTTTAAAGGTTGAGTATATTTTTGAAGCGGCCCTGGCCAAGGTCAATAAAAATTTCCTTGATTATCTGAAAAGCGAAAAAATAAACCTGCCGATTAGCGCCCTGAACATAACCGTGGGGCTTATATATAAAAACGAGCTTTATTTTTCCGGTTGCGGGAAAAATCGGGCCCTGCTTATTTACCGCGCGCCGGATACGAGCCGAAGCGGCGCTAAAAAAATGCCCGCTGAGAAAGATCCCGCTTCCGTCAGAAAAGAATATTCGCTCTCTGACATATCGGAACAGACGGGAAACGGAGAGCTTAAACCGGACGGACCCGCCATTCAGACGAAACTTTTTTCCAATGTCATTTCCGGCAAGATCCCGAAAAACGGTTTTTTCGTTTTTACGAACGAAACCCTGCCCGAATATATTTCCGGGGCGCAGCTAACCAGGATAATAACGACCCTGCCGCCGCTTTCCGCCGTCGAACAGCTCAAGAACACCCTGTCTAAAATAAATTCGTATGTCTCCTTTTGGGGTATTATCATAAAAAACACCCAATTCGAAAAAGCGGAAGAAACGAAACAGCAATCATCGTCTAAAGATTCCGTCGTTGATCTTTCCCGAACCGAGGAAAGAACCGAGAACTTATTGGCCCCCTCCGGCATCATAAACATAAAAAAACCGCTCTCGTATATCGGGTCTCTCCTGCCCGGATCGGATAAAGCCATGTCGGGCATCGGAGGCGCCATGATCAAGGACAAAATTTTCGTCAAGAAAAAATCGGTTGCCAAAAAATTAAATCTTATCCTGAAAAACTTTTTTACTTACGCGCTTAATTTCCTGTTTTTCGCGGCCAAATGGCTGTCCTCCCGGGGATCAATTAAAAAAACCGTTTCCGGATTAGGGTTAAAATTAAAAAATTCCACGGAATTCCTGTCCCTTCCGGGTTTAACGCTCAATAAAAGGAACAAAGCGCTTCTGATCGTGGCGGTCGTGTTTCTGGTTTTTTTCATCGTTAACCTGTCTTTCATGAAAGCGAAAAAGAACCGGCAGGCAGAATTGGAAAACTATGAAAACCTTTCGGCCATGATCGAGCAAAAGCAAAACCAGGCGGAAGCCAACCTGCTTTACTCGAACGAAGAAGGGGCTAAGAAATTATTCGATGAGATCAGCGGCCTTATGGGAAGCCTGCCGCAGGCGACCGAAGAGCAAAAATCAAGATTCGCCGATTTTACGGAAAAATATAATTTGCAATTAGAGAAGATCAGGCGCATTACGAGGATAGACGAACCGGAAGAGGTCGCCGATTTTAAAAATCTGACCAGTTCAGCCGATCCGGCTAATATTATACTCTCGGCAAACAACGGGAAGATCTATGCCGCCGATTCCGGACAAAGATCTATTTATATCCTGGAGATCGCCGACCGCCTGGTCACGACGGTTACCGATCTCGAGGAACCGATGGAAGAGCTGCTCCTGCCTGCCCAGGCGGCCGAACGCGTTTATTATCTCAATAAAACCAACATCATTGAACTTGATCTTAAAACGGAAGAATTATCCCCGCTGAATATCGATCTCGACGCGAATAATAATTATATGGGCGCGGATACCTATAACGAACGACTTTATCTCCTTGATAATAAAAACGGACAAATAATACGTTACGCGAAAAATGGCCGGGCCTTTTCCAGCGCTTATTCCTGGCTCCAGGAAAACACAGACCTGTCGGCGGCGGTCGATCTGTCTATCGACGGCCACGTTTATGTTCTTAAGAATAACGGCGAAGTTATAAAGTTCCTGCGCGGCCAAACGGTTGAATTCGCGTTGGAAGCGGTCGATCCGCCGATAGAGCAAGCTTCAAAAATATTCGTTTCGCCGAAAAATAATTATATTTACATTCTCGATCCGAAAAGCCAGCGCCTGATCGTCTACGATAAAACCGGCCAATTCCAGGCCCAATATACATCAAAAACCTTTACTGATCTAAGGGATTTTGCGGTCGATGAAACCAGCCAGGAAGTTTATCTCCTCTCCGGCGCCAAGGTGCTCAAGATCAAGATCGGCCAAGAAAACGAATAGCGCGCCGCTTCAAACAAAACAGGCCTTTCGACCTGTTTTTTATTTGATTCATTATTTTGACAATATAATGATTTTCGGGTAAACTCCTTTAAAGATAATTAAAAATGGACTTTTACAATATATCACGTTAACGGAGGGGGAATGGACAGAATAATCACTGATAAAAGAATGTGGCGCCAGGAGTATCTTATCTGGAAAAAAATTTTGGATGTCCACTTCCGGGACGTAGCCGGAAATTTTATTTTTCCCAGACAAAAATATTTCTACGGCGTGAAACCGTCGATAGCGGAATCCCAAAAAAATACGAGCGGCCCGCGCGATCTCTTCGGCGCGATCTGGTGGGATTGCCCTTACGGTATCAGGCTTAATTTTTTATGGCAGACTATCGCCTGTCTCGGCTTTACCGTCAAGGACGAAAAAACTTTACGCATCGAACAGCTGCAGGGCGTCTTGGGAAAACGGGAATATCTTAAGGGCTTAAGATGGGAACGGATGCTGATCAGACTGCTTATCAAAGTCGCTCCAGGGCTGGGATACGAAAAAATTTACGTCCAACCGGGTAAAAACAACCGTTGGGTGGGGAATGACCTCAAAACATTCAAATTACGTTATGATGTAAGCGCTAAAAGAGAGGGCTTTAAATACGATCCCGAAAACGGCGATTACGTTTTAAAATTAACTTAAAAACAAAAGACGAGGATAAAATCCCCGTCTTTTTAAATAATACCTGTCGTTTATTTATTTCAGGCTTACCTTGGCTCCGGCCTCTTCCAGCTGTTTCTTCATTTTTTCCGCGTCTTCCTTTTTAACGCCTTCTTTCACCATTTTCGGCGCGCCGTCCACGAGATCCTTGGCGTCCTTAAGACCCATCTCGGTAATAGCCCTGACCGCTTTGATGACCGCGATCTTATTTCCTCCCGCTTCAGTCAATTCGACATCGAAGCTGGTTTTCTCCTCAGCGGCGGGAGCGGCGGCAGCCGGACCAGCGGCCATCATCATGGCCGGGGCGGCGGCGGATACTCCGAATTTCTTTTCCAGGATCTTGACCAGTTCGGCCAGATCGAGAACGGACATCTTTTCGATCTCTCCGACCAAAGATTTGAATTTGTCGGGCACAACCACTTCTTCGGCAGTGTCCTTGACTTCTTGTTTTTGTTCGTCTGTCATAGTTTTTATCCTATAACCCGTAACGGGTTATATTGTATTAATTTATTATAAAAAACGTCAGTTAAGCTTTTTTCTCTTCGATAGCCTTAAGTACATAAACGAGATTGCGTAAATTTCCGGCTAACGCGTTAACAAAACCGGACACCGGCGCGTTTAAGGAACCGACCAATTTAGCGTATAATTCCTGCTTGCCCGGTAATTTAGATAAGGCTTCCACCTGGTCCGGGGTCAAATATCTGTTTTCCAGGATTCCGCCCACGAAATCCAATTTATCCGCGTGGGTTTTTTTGAATTGGCCGACTATTTTAGCGGGAGCGACCTCGTCATTATACCCGAAAATAGCCGCTACCCTTCCTTCCATATTCCTGATATCGAGGCCGGCGATATTTTTGTCCTTAAAAACCAGGCTAAGCAGGGTTTTCTTGGCTACGTAGTATTCGCTTTTTTCGGCATCTAATTTCTGCCGCAAATCCTCATTCTCTTTAACGGTCAATTTGTCGAATTTGGCGAAAACCACGGATTTGGCTTGATCGACCTTACTCTTTATATTATGGAGTATGTCTCTTTTTTGTTCTTTGGTTTTTGGCATAATTTTCTCATAGGGTAACGCATAAGGTAACGCGCTACGACAAATATTTAGAAATTTATTAAAACAAAAAATCCGTGCCACAGCCACAGATTTCACGAGTAAAAAACAAAAAATTTTTCTTGTTTTATGCCTCGGCAGGTCTTATGGCGCTTATGCCGCCTGCTGTCTGTGGCGCTTGATTGTTATAGTTATATTAGCATATTTTAAAAAAATGTCAAATTAGCCAATATTAAACAAAAAATATAATCAAACCCTAAAAAACCTAAAAGCTTTAGCCTAAAAGCAAATACTATTTTTCACTGTAATTAAACACCGGTCCGACCGCCATGATATTCTTTTCGCCTATTTTATAGACCAAAACCACGAATTTAACGCCATTTATGCTTTCGGTCATCTCGTTAATCGCCCGCGGATTCAATATTATGTCTTTCTCGCCGGCATTCTCAACTATATTCTGTCCCACGAATTCGGTTATGAACCGGCGGTCATCGATATCCCAATCTTCGCCCGATAATTCTTTTCGGGCGATATCGAGTATTTGGGCGAACCGGCTGTTTATTTCCTTAAGCTCGACGGAAGCCGCGTTGGTCTTTTTTGTTACCCTGAGCACATTCATCATTTCCGAAAGCATATCGTTCTTGGCCATAAGTTCAGCGATAAAACCGATATTGGGTTCAACATAATCATAAAGACTCTCCTGGCTGTATGATCCTAAACCCTCCTCAACTTCGTGATAACCGGCTAATTTATCCGCCGGCAAATGTAGATTTACCCAGCCGCCCAGGACCGTATTTATATCTTTTTGATTATGCCAATCATTATTCTTCATGAACACCGGCACATAATCGCTATCATACTTCAATAATCGCTTGGCGATATCAAGAGTTGACCAATAAGCGTTGTTGTTCCAGGCGTTGATATCGAACCGGTCTATTTCTGATTTAAGGCTCTTTATCCGTTCGGGATAGAATTCGTAGGCGGTATTAACGCGGAAATAATCGCTATCGATCAATCCCGGATCAGGATGGATAAGATTAACGACATCAAGACTTAACCCCCGGCATCGGTAAAACATCGTTCGGTTTCTGGTGTGGCAGGCCGTAAACGGCGGTTTGATCTTATTGGACGCCTGACTCAGGATACCTTCTCCCGTAAGATGGTTGAATATATAATCATTGGGCCAATACGATTCCTGAAGCATTCTCATGCCCAGATATCTTTTATTTTTTTCGTCATGCCGGTTTATCCCTCCCTCCATGTCGAGAAAAGTAAAACGGGCTATCCTTTCCTGAAGTTTTTTCATGTCCGCGTCCCGATTAACATTATCCGCGGCAAAAATATCCTCGATCTTATAATCTTTACCAAAAACATCCGTAAGCGCCTCCCGATAATGCAGGTAGGTAAGATCCTGCCTTAAGCCGGTAAAAAAAGAAACGAATTTATAAATAATCGCCCATTGGTTCTTTATGTCCTGGTTTTCAGACATGTCCTTGGTTATGAAGCAGGCAGCCGCCAGATTTATCGACCAATCGTCGCGATCCAACACGCAATCCGGGCAGCTTTCCTGACGCTCGTACAGCGGAAAATTTGAATTCAGCCATTTTAAAGTAAGATAAAAATTATTGAGTTTGGCGTTTTCCTGATAATGGCGGGGAACGGTAAAATCGGCATAATTCCGTTCATAAAGCATAACCGGTGATTTTTTGGTCAACTCCCCTCCCCGGATCAGGTCAACCTCTTTAAATACGTCGTCTTCCAGCGTGGACGGCATGACGAAATTGTAAGATTCCGCTTCCTTTACTTCGAATTTGCTGTTATCGGTAAGATTCGGCTTTTTATTGATCTGCGCCTCGATCGGCTGGAGAAGCCTTAAAGCGACCGCGTAATAAGCCATCTCCAGACGCATTGCTTCAAGCACGGGATCATTAGCCGTGCCGACGGCCGCCAACCGCATTTTATATCGGTTGAGGGCGATTGTATACATCCGCTTATTGATATTCCAGATATTTTCGAAAAAAGAGGTTTTTTCTATATCCTTGAATACGTCCTTAAGGGTATTCTGGAAATAATACAGCAGAAAATCGCTCGTTATCACGAGCGGGATCTCCTTCCGGCCGAGCAATCTATAAGCGCTATAAAAATCTTTTGCCTCACCGGCGAACTGATTATCTATGACCGCGAATCCGTACCTGTTTATATGGTCCAGATAAGGATCAAGATTGATCTTCCTGGAAATATCGTAATAATTGGAGACATCCACCTTTACGTTGATCGGTAATCCGTAATCTTCGTTGTCGGCTTCGAAATCAACAACCGGCCGTTTATAAAAATATCCGAAAGTCAGATACTCGGCTTTAATATCCGCGTTAAGCATGTCGATATCGATATCGCTGCCGTCGCCATTACCGTAATCCCCAGGCAGACCGATCACCGGCGTGGTGGAGGCGACCGGCTCAGAAACTACGGGTTGGTTTTCTTCCGGCTTTATGAAAAAAATATAGATCACCCCGATCCCGATCATGATCAGGGCGGCCAGGCCGATAACGGCGTACAGGCCGATCTTCGATAAAAACGGACTATTATATTCTTTCCGGCTGAATTGAGGGGGCTCTCTATATTGGTCGGGCTTGGTTTTGTTTTCTATAAACATATGCTTATATTATAACATTTTTTTAAAAAAATAAAAAACGCCCGATTGGCGTTATTTACACATGCCAGGAAGGATCATTAACTTCCTGATAATTACTTTCCTTTAGGATTATTTTAAATACTTGGCCTTGTTCCTTAAATGCTCCTCATAATTGCGGCCGAATATGGTTTCACCTGTGTCCTGGCGATTCAAATAAAATAAATAAGGGCTTTTTTCCGGATAGATCGCCGCTAAAATAGAATCCAAACCCGGATTCGATATCGGCCCCGGCGGCAATCCTTGGTATTTGTATGTATTATAAGGCGAATCGATCCGCAGGTCTTCCGCGGCGGAACTCGGATTATCTTTTCCCGTTATGTAGTTTATGGTCGCGTCCACCTCAAGCTTCATGCCCGATTCCAGGCGTTTATAAAGTATGCCGGCCACGATCTTTTTGTCCTCAAGACCCCGTACTTCTTTTTCTACGATCGAAGCCAGGATGATTATATCGTGAATGGTTTTACCTTTTAAGGCTATATCGGCGCGCGCCGCCGGGGTCAACTTGGCGTCGAAATTCAAAAGCATTCTTTCGATGATGTCCTCGGCTTCGGCATCCCGGTAAATCCGATAGGTATCCGGAAACAAGTAACCCTCCAGTCGGGCGTCATCGGGAGCGTTTTTAAGAAAGTCCGGTCTGGCAAAATCAAACGTCCAGTTTCCGATCTCTTTTTTGGAGAGTCCGGCGAACGCGTCTTTCGATATTACGCCGTTTTCCGCCAGATATCGATCGATATCGTCGATATTCCATCCTTCGATTATTTTTATTTCCCTTTCCCGATTAAGCGATTTCCCGGAAGATAATATGGCCGCGATCTCCTTAACGGACATGCTCGAATTAAGCGCATATTCGCCGGCCTGCAGAACGGATTGTAGTCCGGAACGACGGATGTATATCTTAAAACAAAGTTTTGACCTGATCAGGCCCGCTTCGATCAAATTTTGGCCGATCCTGTCCACGCCCTCGCCCGAACCGACCACGAAAACCATGTCCTTGCCAAAGTCGTCGACCGCATTAATACCCTGATTATAGGCGGCAACACAAAAAATCGCGCCTATTGCCAGAAAGATAGCTATATATTTGAATATTTTTAACATAAAAATCTTATAGATATTCCCGAAAGTTAAGATCTATAAATATTCATTCTTATTTTTCGCTTTAAGATGCTCCACCACCTTCTTGGCTTCGTGCGAATTCTCCAGACTGGAAATGAACAATGCGTCCTTAGTATCGACGATCACCAGGTTCTTTACGTCATTAACGGCTACTATCTTTTTTTTATTGGTGGAATAAACGAGATTGTTCTCGGAATCAATGGATATTACCTCTCCTTTGGTAAGGTTTCCGCCGTTGCCTACGATCCTTTTGATAATATGCCATTTGCCGAGATCGCTCCAGCCGATCTTGTTGGAAACGCTCATGGCTATGTGATCGCATTTTTGGGTAATGGCGGATTCGATGGTCATCTTCTCAAGTTTGCCATAAAGCTCCTGGGCGGCGGCAAGATCATTTTTTTCCGCGATCAGGGCCGCGACCATCTGGCAGATCTTGTACATTTTCGGCCTCTTCTTCCGGAATAAAGAAACAATATTCTTGAGCTGCCAGATATACATGCCGGTGTGGCAGTAGTAGACTCCGGAATCGATGATCTCCTGGCAATAATCCTGGTTGGGTTTTTCCACTACCTTAGCCACCGTATAAATAGTTTCTTCCCCGTTTTCGCATAATTTACTTCCGGCTTTAAAATAAGAATAACCGGTATCGGGATAATCCGGCCGGATCGCGGGGGTCAGGATGTATTCCGGATTTTCTTTTAAGAATTCCTCGGAAACACTAAGCAGCCGGCGGAACGCGACATCATCGGAAATATAATCATCCGACGGCAGACTGGCCACGATATCTTCTTTTTGGCATCTCCTTTCAAGAAAACAAACCTCAAGGCACATGGCCGGACCGGTGTTGCGGGTGTCGGTTTCGATGATAAGATTTTCTTTTTTTAAACCCGGCAATTCGCGCAAAGTTTTTTTCACGAAATCCTTATTTACCGACACGTAAAGATCGTCCCGCCCTTTAAGGGCGGGCAACACCCGCTTATAGGTAGTTTTTATCATTGACTCTTCGCCGATCACTTTTTGGAATTGTTTAGGGTTGCTTATCCGGCTCATGGGCCACAGCCTTGTGCCCGTGCCTCCGGCCCTGATTACGATTTTCATAATATTCTTTAATACGGTTTTATTCTATAAAAACATAAAACTTTAATACTCTAATTTTAGCAGACAGCGATACATCGGGCAAGACGGCGTGCCTGTTATTATTAGTTCTCCCTCGTCATGAACTTTATCCACTTGCCATTTATCCTAATCTGTGATATAATAAAAATATAGTGAATACTGAATCTGTTCCAAAATAAACGGATTCATTGTTTAAAAACAAAAAATAAAAACAAAAAAATGAAAATCAAAAATAAAGAATTTTTGGCTTTATATTGGCTAAAAAATAAAAAGGTATTTGTGTTATCCCTATTTATGATGTTTATGGGGATTTTTTTATTGCCAAAGGTGGCTTGGCTGTCATCAATTACGGAAGAAAATATAATCAGGCTTACCAATAATGAAAGAATGAAAAATAACCTAGGGACCTTAACCTCCAACGAACTTCTTACAAAGGCGGCTTATCGCAAAGGCGAAGACATTATGGCTTCCGGCAGGTTCCAGCACAATTTCGGAGACCGATCGTTTTCCGCCTGGATAAAAGAAGCAGGTTACAATTATACTTTTGCCGGAGAAAATCTGGCCATTGACTTCGTTACAAGCGAAGGGGCGCTTAAAGCCTGGCTAGCCTCTCCGACGCACCAGAAGAACATCCTTAATGATAAATTTACCGAAACCGGCGTGGCCGTCATAAACGGCAATTTCCAGGGTAATGACACCACGCTGGTCGTGCAAATATTCGGCTCGCCCCTATTGATTTCTTCTGTTTCCGGATCAGTCGCGGAGGGCCGGCAGATTCTCGAGGAGCCGGCGCCTGTCCCTCTCCTGTCCGTCAGGCGGAATTACGGGTTAAAATCGCTATATTCCAACTATGCTAATCCGCTCAAACTAATAATATCCATATTAACCTTCGTGGTTTTCCTCGTGTTTATGAGTGCTCTGGGGCGCTCGGCAAATGTCCAGAATTTTTTTACGGCCAAAAATAAACAATTAAGATTGCCGCTAAAATAAACCGATAAAACGCGAAAATATTGAGGCTGTGGTTGCGGGCGAAACGCAGGAAATACTTGATTACGAGAACGGCCGTAAAAAAAGCGAAAACAAAAGCTATCGCCAATACCGTTGATTCGCTCTCGTTTAATCCGGCATTGAAAAGATGCGGGATTTTTTTTACGGCCGCGCCGGCAATAATAGGTATGGATAAAATAAAAGAGAACCTGATAGACGCTTCTCTCTGGAGTCCGGCCCCTAAACCTGCTATAATAGTAATACCGGACCGGGAAGTGCCGGGGATAAGCGCGAGCGCTTGCGCGCAACCGATAAAGAACACCTGGCGCGCGTTTAACGCGGTATATTCTTTTACCCGACGGCTGTATTTTTCAAAAATAATAAAAAGTGATCCGACTACCGTCAACATGACTATCACCAACCACGGCGAGCGCAGAACATTTTCGATATAATCGTCAAATACCGCGCCGACCAAAGCGGCCGGGATCGTGGCCAGGATAATGAGCCAGGCTAATCGCCCGTCATCGTTCTTTTCTCCCCCGAGACTTCTGATCCAGCCGGTTATAAGACGCCAAACTTCCACTCGCAAAAAATAAATAACCGCGAAAAGCGTGGCTAAATGCAGAGTAACATCAAAAACCGCCTCATTGTCGATCGGCAAAGCGATAAGTTCATGAAGGACGACTAAATGGCCGGAACTGGAAACCGGCAGAAATTCCGTAATTCCCTGAACGATACCGAAAATTATAGCGTTTATATACATCATAAAACATCAATTACATTAAAAAACATCTTATGTATAATATTCTCATTATACCTCTGGTGGCGGGGGCGCTGGCCCAAATTATAAAATTCATCATCAGATCCAATCAGCAAAAAATTTCCTGGAGATACGTCTTCGCTTATTCGGGTATGCCCTCCGGGCATAGTTCTATTGTGGTTTCTCTGGCCGTGATTCTTGGCCTGGAAGCCGGTTTTGATTCCCCCCTCTTTGCCGTGGGCGCGATCCTGGCCTTGATAGTCATACGGGACGCTCTGGGTATCAGACGCTATCTTGGACAGCACGGCAAAATGCTTAACACTCTCATTAAAGACCTGGATGAGGATCATGTCCTGGATCGGGAATATCCGCATTTGGTCGAACAGATCGGCCACACGCCGGCGCAGGTAATGGCCGGGAGTCTTCTCGGATTAATAGTCAGCGCTCTCGGTTATTTCCTTCTTTAGCGGCTATTTTCTTTTAAAATCATATCATAAAACCGCCCCGATGGCAATCGGGGCGGTTTTGTATTTGATTTACCGTGTATAAATGTCGCTATATATTCAATAATTTCAGAATCTTTGCCTGCTCGACTTCGCGAGCGGTCTATGCATTAGTAATTTCCAAATCTCTGTAGCTGCCAATACGGGGTCGTACAAGCCGAATCGCGGCAGCCGCATCTCCAGGCCGTCCCGTTCCAGGGGCAGATATAGGCGATAAGGTTGTTCTCCTGAGTAAGTTCG